>Ga0194051_1000005_pt1 | contig 128051 bp, 135 predicted proteins | sample SepL2320m_MetaG_FD_161275 | JGI IMG/M metagenome (GOLD analysis project Ga0194051, IMG submission 161275) | Anoxic zone freshwater microbial communities from boreal shield lake in IISD Experimental Lakes Area, Ontario, Canada - Sep2016-L239-20m | ecosystem: Environmental > Aquatic > Freshwater... | reverse complement strand
GTTGAAAAAGTGCGCTGACCAATAAGTTAGTTGGTCAGTGAAGGCACCGCGGGCGATAGGAGAGACTGTGACGATATACACATCTATATATTGCAGTATATGGGGGAAAAATCAAGCCTAAATGAGTTCTGGATAAGTATCTCTCAAATCACTTCTTCGAAGTGGAGCCGTTCCTTCAGAAAGTTTGATTTCAATCTTAGTGTCTTCAGCCCCTACTTTCATAAAACGAATAAAGTTTCCAACACATCTATTTAAAATGTCATCTTTGATTTCTAGACTTGTACCTCCAACCAAAACTTTTTTAACACCAATATCTACTATTGCGTTTGTAAAAGCTACCATCCCTTCTTTGACATATGACCAATCTTTATCTAGAAAATGTCCATTTGCATCCTTATCTTCCGGTTCCGGCTTTCCAGGAACAAGAGGATATGGATAATCGTACATTGTTGGAACAAGATACAAATCCTGTTTCATATTCTTCTCTTCCCAAATTGTTTTCCAGACATTTATAAATTTTGAATTTTCAAACACAAGAATGGGAGGTGAATTTGGTGATGAAATAGTTCGTGTCAAAATACCTTGCACTCTACTTTTATCATCTTCCTGATAACCATCTGAAGGTGTTGCTATGGGATGAATAAAAACTCGGATTAGCCCATCATGTTCTTCAACACGCTTTCGAAGTACCTCTTTCTGGCTCTCATCCAAGGAAAATAATTCGTAAGCTGAACTTTTCTCATTCTCCTTATTTACTGTTTCTGTAGGTGTGGATTCGTTCATATAAATATATTACCAGTTTAATTGTAGAAAAAGAAACCGCCGCCCGAGTTCCTCGGGCGGCGTATGTGAATCTTACTTTTGTTTCGTTTTCCAGCGGATGGCTTTGCGAATGAGGCGAGTCAGCTCGCGGGCTTTTCCCAGCACTTCCTTTGTGACATGAGCTTTGGTGGTGGACTTGTCGGGCATATAAGCGCCTTGTCCAAAGGGTTTGTAGATTCCCCTTGTTACCACCAAAACTGGATTGGTCGACATGAAACCGACCGGGTATGGGTCGATGATGGATCCACTGGGAAGCATGAGCCAGGTGTGGGCAGCGAACCGAAGTTTGATATGCATTTTTCCCTTGCGCATAACATGCTTCAATCCGATGAAGTTTCCATCTATGACCCTAGTATGGGGAATGAGCTTTGCTAGGCCTCTGCAAATCGCATGACAGTTTGGACCAGGGTCTTCAAGGTCCTTATGTGCGTCCATGTAGTCTGCGTAGATCATCAAAAGCTCGAGAACTCTGCACCAGTATCTACGGTCACGTTTGCGGAAAGTCTTTTGGAGAGCGGTGTTAAAAATCATTCAAAATTCCTCAGGTTTCTGTTGTGTGGTGGTGAACGGATGACGTAGGTCAGCCTGATAGCTTTATATCATGAAAATATAACTATGTCTACTTTAAATGTGCTGAATTCAACCCTAAAAATGTGTCCCAATTTTTCTACTTTGCAATTACTCAAAATAGCCGTAATATACAGGCATGGCATTTTTCTCTAGAAAGTTGGGCATTGATTTGGGTACCGCAAATACGTTGGTATTCTTACCTGGAAAGGGCATTGTACTCAATGAACCATCAGTCGTGGCAATTTCTGAACAGGATAATAAAATTTTGGCAGTTGGACTTGATGCAAAGGAAATGATTGGCCGAACTCCTGACACTATTATTGCGTATCGACCTATGAAAGATGGAGTGATTGCAGATTATCGCGTGACCGAAGCGATGCTCAGATATTATATTAATAAAGCGCTTGGAAAGTGGAACATGTTAAAACCAGAAGTTCTTATTTCTGTACCAGCAGGTGTGACATCAACTGAAAGACGAGCGGTTATTGAAGCTGCAATCAAGGCCGGTGCAAAAAGCGCATACGTAGTAAAAGAACCAATTCTTGCGGCGATTGGTGCGGGTATTTCTATTCAGGAAGCACGGGGGCATATGGTGGCTGACATTGGAGGTGGAACAACAGACGTGGCAGTGATTTCTTTGGGAGGAATTGTGGCATGTACTTCTGTAAAATGCGCTGGAAATCGTATCGACGCTGCAATTATTGATTACGTCAAAAAAACCTACAACCTCGCAATTGGAGACAAAATGGCAGAAGATATAAAAATAAATATAGGATCAGCTATTCCTGTTGAAGAAGAACTTTCTATGGCAGTGAAGGGTCGCGATTATCTTACCGGTCTTCCACGTTCAGTTGAAATTAAGACGAACGAGATTGTAAAAGCTATCGCCAAAGAATTACGCGAGGTGATCAAAGCAATCAAAGACGTGCTCCAGGAAACTCCACCAGAATTGGCCTCAGACATTATTGATAACGGAATTATGATGACTGGCGGTTCGTCGATGCTTCGAAATTTGCCAGAACTGGTTTTCAGACGCACAGGCGTAAAGGCTATGCTGGCAGAGGATGCTCTCTATTGTGTTGCGAAGGGGACTGGAATCGCACTGGACCATTTGGATACGTATAAGAAGACAATTATTACAAAGCGGTAAGATCTAGCGGGGTTCATTTTATCCCTGTGATAATATATACCCATGTCTCCACACCTCAATCCAGAAAATCTCCACCACGCTACGATCATTTTTTCACCTGTGTCATCTTTTAATACAATTATTGACTACATTTCCAAAAATATTTTAGAAAAGGGTACTGTTGCCCGTGAATTTCGTCACACCGATTTTATTAATTTAGAAATGGTATCTATTGGTGCCGACGATGTAAGTATCATTGCAGATTTTAATTCACGAAGAGCGCTAGGTGAGAATAAAGTGATGATTATTTCTACACAAGCCATCACGGGTCCTGCTCAAAATGCATTGTTGAAAATAATCGAAGAACCTTCTTCTAACACCTTTTTCTTTTTTATTATTCCATCAAAATCTCAGATTCTCCCTACATTGCTTTCGCGTTTTCGTGAAATTTCAACTGATCAGCTGGAAGGTCTGAAAATAGAACACTCAAATAGTCCTACCTTGAATCCGGAAAACTTTTTGCAACAATCTACCGCTACTCGGATGGAGATTATCAAAGAGGTGTTGGTATTTTTAGAAAAAGAGAAAATCACTCGTGGACAGATCTCGGAATTTATTTCGGAAGTAATTGCTTTGCGTTATGCTAAGCAAAAACTTTTTAAGTCTAGTATGAAGGCAATAATATCTATTGAACACTTTATGCGCGATACTGCTTCCTCTATGAAAATGTGCCTCGAATATCTGGCTTTGGTGCTGTAGTTCTGCTATGATGTGTGCATATTAAGCATAATATTTCGCAAAACCATATGGCATACAACTTCACGTCATTTCAGGCAAAGATTAAGGAAACCAACGATTGGCTTGTCCGCGAATTTTCAACTATCCGCACTGGTCGCGCCTCAGCGGTCCTTCTCGACTCTGTTAAAGTAGACGCATATGGATCAATGTCACCCTTGAACGCTGTAGGATCAATTTCAAACGAAGATCCTCGCACACTACGAATTACTCCTTGGGACTCTTCACAAATTAAAGCGATTGAAAAAGCCATAGTGGCGGCCAACTTAGGAGTGTCAGCGGTTGTGGATGATAAAGGTGTGCGTGTTATTTTCCCTGAATTGACAGGAGAGAGACGCGAACAATTGATCAAATTGGCTAAACAAAAATTAGAAGACGCCAAGGTTGCCATCCGCAGAGAAAGAAACGAAGTGCACGATGACTTACAGTCAAAGAAGAAATCAGGTGAATTAGGAGAGGATGAAATGATGCGATACAAGGATCAAATGGAAAAATTCGTAACTGAAGCGAATAAGAAATTGGACGAATTGTTTGCTAAAAAGGATACAGAGATTTCGAATTAATTCATGACAACTATTATATTTCTCATTGTTCTATCAGTACTTATCTTTGTCCATGAATTGGGCCATTTTCTCATTGCTCGATTATTCAAAATACGCGTTGACGAATTTGCTATCGGGTTTCCTCCAAGATTATTTTCATTTAAAAAAGGTGGCACGACATACGCGATTAATTTAATTCCGCTCGGTGGTTATGTAAAAATTTACGGAGAAAATCCGGGTGATGCTTTATCACCTGATAATATTTTAGCCAAACCTCGTTGGCAGCAGGCTTTGGTTTTAATTGCAGGTGTGACTTTTAATGCATTATTTGCATGGGCATTATTTGCATCTACACTGATTATTGGAGCAAAAGCTGAAACAGGGAGTTTCCCAGTTCAGTATTCAGGTAGACCATCAGTTCTTATTACAGGAGTCTCAAAAGGTGGTCCTGCTGAGATGGCCGGTTTAAAAGCTGGTGATGAAATTTTAGCCTTACAAAGTGGTGTTTCAACCAGTACGTCTGCTATAAATAAATCTCAAAAATCTAACCCAAATGTTGATACAAGAAATGTTGTTGTGATGGAAACGGTTGACACATATACAGCTAGTACTTCTCCAATTATAAAAACCGCAGATGTTCGTGAAGCGATTGTACAAAGCACCAGCACGTTAGGTTTCGTAATCAATCGTGGAGGTATGTTGCAGACCATTGTGACAGTGCCAAAAGATGGGATTGATGGAATAGCCTCAGGTAAGAAAGGTGTTGGAATAATGATGGGTGATGTAGCAACAGTTAAATTGCCAATTGGTAGCGCCATTATCGCAGGATTTCATCAGACGCTTGATATAACAAAAGAAATTGCTGTCAGTACCTTTGATTTTCTTGTGAGGATTTTTAAAGGTCAAGCTAAAGCATCTGAGGTCAGTGGTCCGGTCGGAATTGCCTCACATGTAGGTGAAGCGGCTCGCCTGGGATGGGTATACCTTGCGAACTTTGCAGCCTTTATCTCTTTGAACTTAGCAGTTTTGAATTTGTTACCAATTCCTGCCCTCGACGGAGGACGTTTAGTTGTTGTTATTATCGAAGCTATACGTCGAAAGTCACTTAATCAAAAAGTCTTGCAGATCGCTAATACTGTCAGTTTCCTCCTGCTTATTGCCCTCATGTTGTTCGTTACTTTCCAGGATGTCTTCGCACTGTTCAAAAAGTTAAATAACGTGCTAGAATAGCGCCATGCGACAATCACACCTTTTCACTAAAACTCGCCGAGAAGCTCCTTCCGATGAGGTTTCTAAAAACAGCCAACTGCTTATTAGAGCCGGATTTATCCAGAAAATGGGAGCAGGGGTGTATTCTTTTTTACCTTTAGGTTTAAGGGTTTTGAACAAGATTGAACAGATTATTCGAGAAGAAATGAATGCAATTGGTGGACAGGAATTACAACTTGCAGCATTACAGGAAAAATCTTTGTGGGAAAAAACTAATCGATGGGACGATGCGGTGGTGGATAATTGGTTCAAGACTACGTTAAAAAATGGAAATGAAATGGGGTTGGGGTTTACACACGAAGAGCCTTTGACTAATTTAATGCGTGATCATATTCGATCATTCCGTGATTTGCCAATTTATACATATCAATTCCAGACAAAGTTTCGAAATGAGACACGAGCAAAAAGCGGAATATTAAGAGGGCGAGAATTTTTAATGAAAGATTTGTATTCTTTTTCTAGAGATGAAAAAGAGCACGAAGCTTTTTATGAAAAGTCTAAGATTGCTTATGCGAATGTGTTTAAACGCGCAGGAATAGCAGATAGAACTTTTATCACTTTCGCCTCTGGAGGAAGCTTTTCAAAGTATTCACATGAGTACCAGATGCTAACTGATGCAGGAGAAGATATTATTTACTACAACAAAGAAAAAAATGTTGCGGTAAATAAAGAAGTTTATACAGACGAAGTTTTAGCCGAAATGGGATTGAAAAAATCTGATATGACGGAAGGCAAAGCGGTAGAAGTTGGAAACATCTTTTCACTAGGCACCAAATTTTCAGAACCACTGGAATTATCATTTAAGGACGAAACAGGAAAGAATATTCCAGTCATTATGGGAAGTTATGGCATCGGCATCCCACGCCTTATGGGGGCTATTGTTGAAACCATGCCAACTGACAAAGAAATCGTATGGCCAAAAAATGTGTCACCGTTCGCAGTACATATTATCGCGATGAAGATTGAAGGTCCTGTGATGGAGGCTGCTGAAAAACTCTACAAAGAATTAACAGAAAAGAATGTCGAAGTCTTGTTAGATGATCGTGATTTACGAGCCGGGGAAAAATTCGGTGATGCTGATTTGATTGGAATTCCACTTCGTATCATTTTGGGTGAAAAATCACTAGCAGCAGGGAAATATGAATTTAAGGACAGAATTACTAATAAAGAGGAATTGTTTGATAAAGATGAATTAATGGCTTATATTGAAAAGCATAATGTTTAAGAAACTACGAGAGCGCATAAACAAGAGTCTTTCAAATGAAATTGGTATTGACCTTGGAACAGCCAATACCCTTGTTTATGTTTCAGGGAGAGGTGTAGTTATTAATGAGCCATCGGTGGTGGCAGTGAATCAAAAGACGGGGCGCGTAGTTGCAGTCGGTGAGCAAGCTAAAGCTATGCTTGGACGTACACCAGCACATATCGTGGCGGTGCGACCGCTTGTTGATGGCGTTATCTCAGATTTCGAAGTGACTGAAGAAATGCTTGCCTACTTGATAAAAAAAGCGGAAGGACTTTCAAAAAAAATGTTAGGTCCCAGAGTGGTTATCGGTGTGCCATATGGAGTGACAAATGTGGAACGACGAGCTGTTCGGGACGCTGCAAAAAACGCCGGCGCACGTGAAGTGCATATTATAGAAGAACCGATGGCGGCGGCTATCGGAATCAGATTACCAGTCAAGGATGCAACAGGAAGCATGATAATTGATATTGGTGGGGGAACTACAGATATTGCGGTTATTTCCTTAGGTGGAATTGTACGAGCGAAAAACCTCAAAGTAGCAGGTGACAAATTTAATACTGATATTATTTCTTACATTAGGAATGAATTTAAAATTTTAATAGGCGAGAAAACCGCGGAAAGTGTCAAGATGGCGATTGCATCTGTGGTGCCATCACAGCCACCCCTAGAGGCTGCGATTCGTGGACGTGATCTTGTCACAGGATTGCCCCGAGAAGTAGTGGTGACTGATGCTGATATCCGCGAAGCTATTGGCTCATCTATCGACACGTTCCTTGATGCCGTCAAAGAAGTAGTCGAGACTACTCCACCAGAAATCCTTTCTGATGTTATGCATAATGGTATTCACCTTACAGGAGGAGGGGCTCTTATTAAAGGTATTGCCTCAGTCCTTTCAGAGCACATCAGTATGCCAGTGTATGTATCAAATGATCCATTGACTGCAGTGGCACGTGGCGCCGGTATTGTCCTAGAAGACCTTGCGACATATCGTGATATATTAATAGATAACGAAGATGACTTACCTCCAAACCGATAGAAACAAAAAAAATATAATTCGCAAAGATTACTTTTTTGCAATTATTTTTGGTATCTTATTAATTACATTTGGAAATCTATTTTCCGAAAGATTAGTAGGTGGTGTGATATGGGTCAAGAATCTTTTGCATATTAATGGCACACCACCAGCCGAATTAGATCAAAATCAGAGTCCAGAATATTTGAATGCAAAAATAACAGCCTTGCAATCTGAAAATGATTCCCTCAAATCTTTTTTGAATGCAAATGATGATGTGAATACGAAGCGTCCACAGGGAAGCCTCTTTGCGGTTTCAGAAAAGCCTCCTTTTTCTCCGTACGACAGTATTACTATTCGAGGTGGTAGTCAAAATGGTATCCAGGTAGACGATATTGTGTTTGCTGGTCCCGATGTGATTGTGGGGTACGTGTCGAAAGTGTTGGATACCACCTCTATTGTGACTTTATATTCTTCATCTGGTGAACATCAAGAAGTTTATGTAGGCACATCGTCTGATACAGTGGTGTCTGAAGGGAGAGGTGGTGGTAACTTCTACATAAAAGTTCCTAGCGAGACCAAGGTGGCCGTCGGAGATCCAATCGTTTGGCCATCAATGCAGAATATTTTACTTGGAAAAGTAGACAAGGTCGATGCTGCACCAGGTGATGCTTTTTCTTATATCCTTTTTAAATCTTTAATTCCAATTTCATCAATTAGATATGTCCAAGTCGTCCCGAATAATTTTTAGCGCTTTTTTAGTGGCGTCAGTTTTTATATTCCCATGGTGGTTTTTTTCTACAATTACTATTGTGGCCATGTGGAGAATGGACAAGTACTTTTTTGCGCTCTTTATCGGCTTCCTCGCCGATCTTCTTTATGCGAGTCCATTTGTATTGAGAGATTACAACACCCTTCATACTTTTCTCTTGAAATGGCCATTTACTTTGACCATGACCTTGGCTTTTGTCATCTTTGATTTGATCAAAAAAAGGATTAGAATCTAGACATGTCCACTTTCTCAAGTAAGTTTTTTAGAAGTAAAAAAAGGTATGAAGCCTTGGACCCAGACGAGATCTTTCTTGATTCTTCAAACTTGCCTGATTTTGATAATGATCAGTTTGAAGGACGTATCGAAAAGCCCATCAGCCGACGCACAATCTATTTACTTGTTTTTATTTTTCTCGCAATTGCTACAGCGTATCTTTACAGACTTTCACAACTAGAAATTGTGAAGGGAGATTTTTATAAAAATATTGCAGAAAATAATCGACTTCATCGATCGCTAGTCTTTGGAGAGAGAGGTGTAATCACAGACAGAAATGGAGCGTTGATTGCCTGGAATACTATTGATCCAGATTTTCCTGATTTTGTTAAAAGAAGCTACCGAGACGATCCCGGTACACATTTGTTGGCAGGTTATGTAAGGTATCCCAAAAAAGACAAGTCTGGATTTTATTACAATACAGAATATTCTGGGGCAGACGGTGTAGAAAAATATTACAATTCGGTTCTTGCAGGAGAGAATGGTGTAAAAATTACTGAAACAGACGTAAGTGGAAAGCCTGTGACGGATTCGGTTGTTCAACCAGAAAAAAAAGGTGAAACCATTAAATTGTCGATAGATGCTGATATACAAGAAGCGTTGTATAAAATCATCGAAACCACGTCTAAAAAAGCAGGATATGTGGGAGGGTCAGGGGCAGTTATGGATTTGGATACAGGTGAGATGGTCGCGGCAGTTTCGTATCCAGAATACAATTCGAATGTGATGACTGACGGACAAGACGTCTCTTCAATTAATGCATATCAAAATAGTTCATCGAAACCCTTCCTTGATCGTTTAAGTTCTGGCCTTTATGCGCCAGGTTCAATTGTAAAGCCAATTTTTGCTTTCGCTGCTTTACATGAAGGGGTTATTACGCCTGACAAAAAAATCCTGAGTACCGGAGAATTGAAAGTGCCAAATCCATTCAAACCAGGAGAATTTACTATTTTCAAAGACTGGCGTGCAAACGGTTGGACGAATATTCAAGAAGCGATTGCAGTATCATCAGACATTTATTTTTATGAAATTGGTGGAGGCTTTATGGATCAGAAAGGTTTAGGAATTAATAATATTGAAAAGTACGCGCATATGTTTGGTTTCGGGCAGGCGGTCAAAGATAGTTTCTTTTCGGGAAGTGATGGAGTAGTGCCTTCAATTGAGTGGAAGGCTAAAAACTTTAATGGTGAAATATGGAGAATAGGAGATACTTATAACACTACCATCGGTCAATATGGTTTTCAGATCTCACCAATTCAGGCGTTGCGTTCCATTTCAGCCATTGCAACTGGCGGTCAATTGATTACTCCTTCAGTCCTAGCTAATGATGATCCCAATTCTTCCCATACAAAAGTCTTCGAACAATTACCATTAACAGATACGACAAATTTTGGAATTGTGAGGGACGGGATGCGCATGACTGTGACTACAGGTACCGCCAAGATTTTAAATGTTCCGTATGTAAAAATGGCTGCCAAGACCGGTACCGCTCAGGTCGGTGTTGGAAATAAATTTATAAACTCTTCGGTTGTTGGTTTTTTTCCGTATGACAAACCAAGGTATAGTTTTGTTATTATGATGGAACGCGCTCCGTCGACTAATACTATTGGAGCGTCTGTAGCAATGCGAGAATTCATCGATTGGATCGCTCAGCACAAACCAGGAATCGTTGGATTAAGTCACCCCTTGAATTCTAGTTTGAGTGCCACAAGTACGGCCAGCAGCACAAGTCTTAATGTTAGTGGAATCACCTCATCTTCTTCATTTGCGACGAGCAGTCCAGCAGCAAATTACATACCTGAAAACATACAATCTACCGATATCGGGCGTTAGTTTTTTGGCTTAATTTAACAATAGTAGATGGTAAAAGTACAGTCTTTACGTTTTGTCCTAAAAGTACTATAATCACCGCACTTAATAAATTGGATGGTGGAGGGGTAATTACCATAACCATGACACAAAAAGAATATCTTTCAAAAGAACGCTTCAAGGAATTGACTGCAGAATTAGAACAATTAAAGACAGTCAAGAGGAAGCAGGTTGCCAAAGAATTGGAATATGCCAAGTCTCTGGGTGATCTTTCAGAAAATGCAGAATATCAAGACGCTCGTGAGTCACAAGCGGCACTTGAAGACAGAATCTCAACTCTCGAGAGTGTTTTATCGCATGTAGAAATTGTCACAGTTCACCACAGCAATGTGGTTGAAGTAGGCTCACGTATCCAGGTTAAAAAGAATACTGATAAAGTTGAAAAGACTTACACCATTGTAGGTTCGGAAGAATCAGATATGGCATCTGGAAAAATTTCATTCAAATCTCCACTTGGGCACGCCCTAATGGGGAAGAAGAAAGGTGAAGAATTCACTTTTAAAACTCCAGGAGGTGTTGCGAAGTATACTGTCGTATCGATTGAGTAGGTGTAGAGAATTATTTCTAGCTATAGTACACTGTGTTTAATTATTAATGCTTTTTCTATATGTATTGGCCCGACAAATTAGCTGCTGAAATTAAAGAAAAATACAAAGATGTCATTGCGTCTAAAAAACCACTGATTATTCGTGATGAAAAAACTGCTTCAGGCCGCGTACATGTCGGATCGCTTCGCGGGGTTTCAATTCACGGAATTGTTGCTGATGTGTTGGAAGAGGAAAAAATTCCCTATACATATCTATTTGAAATAAACGATTTTGATCCAATGGATGGATTGCCTGTGTATTTGGATGAAAAAATTTTCACAGAATATCTAGGAAGACCTTTGTGTGACGTTCCTTCTCCTTCACCTGAAACTAATAATGATCCCAGCAGTCAGTATTTGCCAGTGGCTAAAAATTTTGCAGAATATTACGCCCAGGAATTTACACAGGTTATAAAGTCTATTGGCTTTAATCCTGAAATTTATCGCTCTTCAGATTTGTATAAAAGAGGAGATTATAATCATGCTATCCAGTTAACTTTAAAAAATGCAGATAAAATTCGTGAAATATACAAGAGGGTTTCTGGTTCTGTAAAAGAGGGAAAATGGTTACCGGTAAATGTTGTTTGTGAAAAGTGTGGAAAAGTCAGCACTACTGTTGCCGAAGACTTTACCACAGGTGGGAAAGGAGAATATCCAGAAATCGTTCACTATATATGTAGAGATTTGGATTGGACAAATGGGTGTGGACATAAGGGATCACTTTCTCCATATGATGGTCGTGCCAAGTTACCTTGGAAATTGGAATGGGCCGCAAAATTTAAGATCATTGGAGTGCATGTTGAAGGCGGTGGAAAGGATCATTCGACAAAAGGAGGGTCACGAGATGTAGCAGAAACCATTTCACGTGAGATTTTTAACCATGAACCACCGTACAATATTCCTTATGAATTTTTTAATATTGCAGGCAAGAAAATGTCGTCATCAAAAGGTCGTGGGTCGTTCTCGAAAGATATCGCGGATCTTTTGCCAGCAGAAATTGTACGTTTGTTGATGTTGCAAAAAGAACCTCAAAGGGTAATCGAGTTTGATCCAGAGGGCGATACGGTAGCAATTCTTTTTGATACTTACGACAAATTTGCAACAGGATTTTTTGCAGGAGACACGACCGATTATAGTCGAATGTTCAAGTTGATTCATCCCAAAGATGTAAGGGTAGATATTAAAGAAAGAGCCTTACCACGATTTTCACAGATTGCATTTTTATCACAGATGCGTCATTTAGATATTGAAAAAGAAGCAGAGCACCTCGTTGGTCGGCCGTTAAATGATGCTGATAAGGCAGAATTAAAAAAGCGTCTCCATTATGCTCAAGTTTGGATTGATACATATGCACCAGAAAATTATCAATTTGCTATTCAAGAGAAATTACCTGAAGCTGCAAAGAATTTAAGTGAAATTCAGAAGAAGGCACTTGGTTTGGTTTTGGAGTATATAAAATCTGTCAAAACAATAGATGGTCAAGAGATGCATACAAAATTACATGAAATAAAAGAATCCACTCAGATTAATCCAAAGGAATTTTTTGAGGCAATGTATGTATCAGTGTTAGGCAAGCCAAGCGGTCCAAAAGCCGGTTGGTTTTTGAGCGTGATTGATAGGGACTTTTTAATAAAACGATTTGAAGAGGTGATATAAAAAAAGTGTAAAAAAACAAAGCCCCGTTCTCACAAGCAGAACGGGGCTTTGCTTGTGAGAACGGGGTCGCGATACTGTTCGATAGGTTTGCCAGACCTATTTGAACGGATTGAGCTTCGACGAGAAGAACTTCTGTCCATTCACATCGAAATAATCAATCACGATCTTGTTCCGTTCCGTCGGGTGTGCCTCGACAGTGATCCACGCGGCCTTTTTCAGCCTGTCTGCCGTGGCGTCAGGGCTCTGTTCGACGAAGGCAATGCGCGGGGCCTTGTCGTCGTCGAGGTTTTTCATGACCACGATGACGTACTTGCCATCCTTGTCGTTCATGTCCTTGATAAGTTCCTTCACCAGCTGGTAGCGGGCGAGGTACTTCGACAGGTCAGCGTTTTGCAGGATCGTCACCTGGGCGTAGGCGGTGCTGCCTGCACAAGCGAGTATGGCGGTGAGGATGAGGGACAGGAGTGTTTTCATATAGGTGGTGTCGTTTGCGATGCAATGGTTGTTGTTGGCTGCATCTTACAAGGCACAAATATGCCCTAAAAGATACAGCCAGAGAACTAAAACTTGTTGGATATTACAATGTTAAATAATATTCGTCAATTTTTTCAAAGTTATCCACCATAACGTGGGTTTTTGTGTTTGCTTAGGGTATCAATGTGGGATAAAATAGTAATCAAGTGGGAAGAAGTGGTAAATCATTCGAGAGCCACAAAAGCCTTAAGTAAGCTTTAAAAATCTCGATAAAAAACTTCATATGTTGATCGGCGAATATACCCATACACAAGATGAGAAAAAAAGAATTTCCATGCCGTCCAAATTCAGGAAGGAAATGGGAAAAAAAGTTGTTGTGACTCATGGTCTTGATAACTGTCTCTTCATGTATCCAATAAAGGAATGGGCAAAAATTTCCGAAAAACTAGGAGCATTGTCAATTGGTCAGGCTGATACTAGAGGGTTTAATCGAATCATGTTGGCCGGTGCAGTTGAAATAGATATCGACGCAACTGGTCGAATCTTGATTCCTGATTTTTTACGTCAGTACGCTGGCGTAGAAAATAAAGTAGTTTTTGCAGGAGTTCACAGTCGAGTGGAAATCTGGGACGAAGGACGTTGGAAGACCTATAAGTCTGAAGTCTTGAAACAGGCCGATCACTTGGCTCAGAAATTGGGAGAGATCGGAGTGATCTAAGGTCGGACTTTAAAGGACGTCATCCGACATGATTTCGCTAAATCAAATGCGCCACAAACCAGTACTTTTACAGACAGTGATACAAGAACTAGCTATTCACGAGGGAGCAATCTTTGTTGATTGTAATCTCGGGGATGGTGGTCACAGCGAAGAAGTTCTAAAGCGTACAGGAGGTGATGTCACTATTGTTGGTATCGATCTCGATCCTGAGGCTTTGAGACGTGCTAAGGAAAATTTAAGTTTGGCGGTAGAAGGATTGTACGGAACGGACAAGCTTAAAAAGCAACCAGCAATTCATTACTGCCAGAAAAACTTTTCTCACATTGGTTCAGTGGTGCGTGAAGCGTTAGGTAAAGTGACTGCCGGTAGTAGTGTCGATGCGATCTTGTTTGATCTTGGTCTAAGTTCATATGAACTGGACGAATCAGGAAGGGGATTCTCATTTAAAAATGATGATCCGCTCGAGATGACATTCGGTCAAAGGGACCATTATAACTTTACGGCAAGTGACATCGTTAACTTATGGTCAATCGAACAAATCGAAACCATCATTAGGAGTTACGGTGAAGAAAAGTTTGCCGGACGCATCGCACGACGCATTGTTGAAGCACGCGAAGTCAAAATGCAGCTTACTGGTAAAGGTTTCGAAACCGCCCATGAGCTTGCAGAATTGATCCGTAGCGCCTACCCAGGAATGCTTCGCTTCGGTCGTATTCACCCCGCCACCAAGACTTTCCAGGCACTTAGGATAGCAGTGAATGATGAGCTAACAGCCTTACAGGAGTCGCTCCCAGAGGCCGTCAGTTTACTAAAAGTCGGTGGACGCCTCGCCGTCATCTCTTATCACAGTTTGGAAGACAGAATCGTAAAACAATATTTTAAAAAACAAGAAGAGGAGGGTATCGTTCGGATCATGACTAAAAAGCCAATTGTACCAGATGAAAATGAAACCAGAGACAATCCCAGATCACGCAGTGCCAAATTAAGAATCATAGAAAAAATTTAGAAACTTTAACAATTATTTAAGCAAAATCAAATGACAGCCCACGCCATAAAAGCAATCAGAAAAATTGAAAAACTCTCAAAAAGTATCTTTTGGGCAATGTTGGCCTTGATCATTGTGCTCGGCGCTACATACATGTATTTTGTAAACAGAACAATTTGGAATGTGGCAGCACGTGAAAAATTGCAAGACGAAATCGTCGCTTTTAATTCTAAATTAGGTGAAAAGGAATTTGAATATATCAAGTCAAAGGGGTCAATTACTATGGAAAGTGCCAAACAATTAGGTTTTGCGGAACCACAGCGAGTTTCTTTTGTCACAAAGGAGATTATCAAGACTGTGGCCATGAGGTAATTTTTATACCTTAGGGTTTTCCCATAGCTCTAAATTCGAGATAACGCTATAATGCAGAATAATATGCTCGCCAAGCGCGTCCGAATCATTTCATATTTCATGTTAGCGATAGTTTTGATGTTGATCATCAAACTGTATTCGGTTCAGATTATTCACTATTCTGATTTTGCTGATCGTGCAGACCGACAATACCAAAGGCCGTCTGGTACAATCTTTAATCGTGGAACGATTTACTTTACCTCGAAGGATGGGGAGTTGATTTCGGCAGCTACACTAAAGACAGGATTTAATGTCGCCATTAATCCAAAGCTTCTGCAAAAAAGCGGTGCGGATGGAATCAATTTGGCATTTCAAAAAATATCAGCTCTCATTCCTTTGGATGAAAATGACTTCCTGATGAGAGCGAATAAGGTTAATGATTCATACGAAGAAATTGCAAAGCATTTGGATGAAGACACGGGTACAAAAATCGATGCATTGAAAATTTCTGGCGTCTCAATTTACAAAGAAAAATGGCGATACTATCCAGGCGGAGAGTTGGCTTCAAATGTTCTTGGATTTATGGGATTTAAGGGTGACGAATATGCTGGACGTTATGGTTTGGAAAGATATTATGAAGATACATTAAAGAGAAATAGTGACGATGTTTATGTAAACTTTTTTGCAGAAATATTTTCAAATATTCACAATGCAGTAGACGGAACAAAAATGGAAGGAGATATCGTGACAACAATTGAACCAGATACACAAAAATATTTAGAAGATACTTTGGCAGGAATCCAGAAACAATACAGTGCGCAAATGACTGGTGGAATTATCATGAATCCAATGAATGGCCAGGTGTACGCCATGGGAAAGGTGCCAACATTTGATCCAAATAATTTTAGTGGCGTGAAAGACGTAGGGGTGTTCAAAAATGACTTGGTAGAAAGTGTATATGAAATGGGCTCGATTATTAAACCTTTGACCATGTCGGTTGGAGTAGACGTAGGCAAGGTTACGGCTTCAACGACGTATAATGATAAGGGTTCTGTTAAGATTGACGACCGGACTATCTCCAATTTCGATAAACAGGGACGAGGTATTATTACTCTTATGTATGCCATGGCGAAGTCATTAAATACCGGCTTCATTTTTATTGAGCAACAGGTGGGTAACATAATTTTTGGAAAGTATTTTGAATCATTCGGACTTGGAGAAAAAACAGGAATTGATTTACCTAATGAAGCTTCAGGTCTGATTGATACATTGAAACATAATCGTGACGTTGAATTTGTTACTGCGGCCTTTGGACAGGGTATTGCCATCAGTCCAATTGAAACTATTCGTGCTGAGGCCGCTATTGCCAATGGAGGGTATCTTGTGACTCCTCACGTGGTTCAAAAAATAGACTATAGAATTGGTATTGATAAAAATGTCGAGCCTGCAAAGGGAAATAGAGTCATGAAGGAAGACACTGCCCTTGCTGTGACTCGCATGCTTATCAACAACGTGGATACGTCACTTCTAAATGGTAAAAGTAAGAACCCCCGATATTCAGTAGCAGCCAAAACTGGTACCGCTCAGATTTCAGTGAAGGGAAGTAGTGGATATTCCGAAGATCAATACCTACATTCGTTCATTGGATTTTTTCCTGCATACAACCCAAAATTTATTGTGTTTCTTTACATAGTTAATCCAAGAGGAGTGAATTATGCTTCTGAAACTCTAGCTAAACCATTTATTGATCTGACAAAATACTTAATTAATTATTACCAGATTCCGCCAGATCGAGGAGTGGGGGATGTGGTGAATGAGACAGCGAGTACTACAAATGCCACCAGTACCCATTAAGCCTTTATTTTTAGGCCGAAATGTGTAAAACTATACAGACATTGGCCCCATCGTCTAATGGTTAGGACACGGCCTTCTCAAGGCTGTAATCCGGGTTCGACTCCCGGTGGGGTCACACTATTGACACATATATATAGATATGGTATCATTAAAAAGTAGACAGATCTTTAAAAGCAGGTCATTGGTAGGTTACAGACAACTTCTTGTTTCTTAAGTAAGTAGTTGTCTGTAACCTAAGGTTGCGGAAAACAACACACCACCAAGCCAATACCCATGAAAGCACTCGTTCTCAGCATCTTCGCCATCCTGGCGACGCTCTGCGCATCCAAAGCCGAAAACAACATCACCCTCACCACCTACGCCGCGAACCACTACCTGTCTTTCGGGTCGGGTCGGGTCCTGAGCAAGGATCCCGTCATTCAAACCGACGTCAGGATCTCGTATGGCACTGGGATCTACCTCGACCTCTGGGGCTCGAGAAGCCTCAAAGGCAAGGCGAACAGTCGCAGTCTCGGAAACGAAATCGATTACGGCTTGGGCTGGAGAGGGCTCGTCGCTCCACACCTCACGCTCGACGTCGGGGTGACCTACTTCGACGAACCGAAAGTCGGCCGACTCGGAGCTGGTGACATCATCTACACGCATGCCAATCTGACTCGGGACTATAGCTTCGCAGCCGTTACTCTGGGTTACGAAAATTACGTGACAATGCCACGGAGCGGTTTCCAAGGCGGCAACCTCTGCACTCTCGGAGTCAGCAAAGGCTGGTCGCTCTGCAGTGACAAGGTCGGAGTTCACGCTTCTGCCGCGGCCGTGTACGATACAGGCACTTTGGGAACCAAACCTGGTTTCCTCTTCCGCGGAAACGCGGGGGTTGACTACAAACAGTCAAAGCACGTGACCTTCAACCTCATCGGAGCGAACTGGTACGCTCCGGTCACTGGAATCGGAACAAAGGCCAACATCATGTGGATGAGCGGAATGACAGTCAGCTTCTGAACCTCCGATGCAAAAATAACAAACGCTATGGGATAATCGCGTAGAACCCACCCCGTAACACATCAGTGTTGCGGGGTTAATTATTTATATAACATTCATAAAAAACTTTATATACTCACAAGCTTGTTTTTAACCTCGCATAACACAACATGAGTCACAGAAATTTCTACTTATCCTCTAAATTCTCCATTTTCGCTGCTGCTTCGGGAGTTGAAACTGTTTTCCCCATGAAGAACAAATTAACTATAGCTGTTGCAATAATCCAATAAACCACCATTGCAAGAAGCGAGGTCCACTCAAAAATACTGCCTGTAACAATCTGACTACTTCTGAAAACTGAAAGGAATGGATTGGCAAAAACGTAGGTAATGCCATATACAAAACTAGTAAAACCGGCAGCAGGGTTTGCGCCGAGTAGTTTTAATACAAAACGGAAGGCAAGTAATACCTCGATAATTCCTAGAACGTACCAAACAATTTGAGTTCCGCGATAAAGAGGTTTGGTACTTGGAGATGTGTAAGATGAATTCATTTTTTAAAAGTGTTAGTTATTATGTCTTTATAGCCGTATAAGTGAGGCTTCGCTTACTCAGTTTAAACAAAACAACACCACCTTTCGGTGATGTAGTTTTCAGAGATTGCCTAGCCTTCCCGTTCATTTATTTTTTGGTTTGTGCAAGTTGTGTCCGTCAGAACTCTCTAGAATCTAGAGTGCTCATCGAGGCACATTGATATGCGACTCCCTGTTACAAAATTTAAGGTTTGGCCAGAACAATCTCGTTATATGAGCCGAGTGACATGCTTATCCATTTCTAAGTTTTTGTGTTGTAGTTTAGATGCTGTATTTAAATGTGAAAGCGCCGCCCATTTTTTCTTGGGCGGCGCTGCGGTGGGTCTACCACCATTATTATTTTTTCGTGAATACACCGAGCCAGTGGGAGTCCTGGATCACGGGTATGTCGATGCCGAGGTCTTGACTGAAGACCATTCTGCTCCAGCGTGTGAATCGCTTTGTCCAACCGGATGGTGTCTCGTAGGTCCCCGGAACTGGGACGTTTGCTCCGGGATGTAGGATTCGGTTGTAGAAGTAGTCTCCGACGAATGTTCGCTCGAAGCTCACCGCCAGGTCCTGGGGATGATCTCCGATCGGGACTGTCTCGATGACAACGAAGCTTCCCCCGGGTTTCAAGATTCGGCGGATCTCTGCTTCGGCCTTTTGGTTTTTGGCCGAGTGGTGAAGGACGTTGGTCGAGAGCACGACTTCGAAGTGTTCATTGGGGTACTGTGTGGTAATCCCGTTGAATTTATGGAAGGGGATTCCTGATGAGGTGAGAGTTATTTACGAAATTCGTGCAGCTTTGATCCAGGTTCCGTATAGGTTTGTACTTGATCAACCCGAGAGAGCAAAAAAGTCTTTGGATTTTCTGTATAGGCAGTTAGAAAAGATTTCTTAAAAGTTTATAATAGTAGTTTTTAATACTCACTGATTTTGAATCCTAAATAAATCCCGACTATTCCACCAACTGCTGTTAAAATAATCGAAGTAAAAGAAAAAAGACTTCCTCCCCATAACATTGGAAGGTACCCGCCAATAGCCGAGCCTATCGTCATTCCAACCCATACCATAGATTTAGACATATAAATATTATAACACTATCTTTATTATAAGCCTTATCTAGTCGTGTAACTATTCAATAAAAATATTCATCTCCATCAATAAACAGCAAACCCGGCGGGATGGAACAAGTTCCTCCACGCCGGGCTGTGTGATGGCCTGCTAGTGTTACAGGACGAATTCTGTTTGGACGTTGGGTCTGGCTTTTGGGTCCCACTGGGCACTTAGAAAGACTCTGTTGTCGATGTTTTTGCCGAATAGGATACCCCTGCGCTTCACCTCGTAGATGTAGACACTGCCTCCTTCGGCAATGTCTAGACCTGTAAAGTAAATGTACTTGTGTACGACGCAGCGCTGCATTTCGATGCCCTCAAGCTCGCATTCCCAGAATTTGAGCACGGTACGAAATACGCAGCACCAGAAACGCAATCTGGCCTTCTTGGCATTGCTCTGTTCAAAATACACGTCTCCTCTGAATCTACACCTGTAGAAGTTGAGGCTGGTACAACGCATGCTCTGAACAACAACCTGACCCGTGAAGGTGACGTTTTGGATGACCCAGGTTTTTGAGCTTGGGTTGCCAATTTCACCAGCAAGGGTCCGAAGTTTGATTCGACTTGCGTCAATGTGTACGTTGCCCTTTACAACGATTGGAAGCAATCCGAGATCACCTCCTTTCGTGTACAGTCTCGTCAGGAATTCGTCTTCTGTAATCACCAGCGGCACTACTGTCGGTGTGATTTCAATTAGTTGGTTCATTGTGTGTGCTCCTGTATTAAAGAATAATATGTACAAAATTTCGGGTCAATAAATTTGTGTGTTGCAATGAGCTAAAAGTCATCTTTATTTAATGTTTACCGGATAGACTTGCATTAGAGGACAAAAATCACTAAAATACCCCTACTTATGAAAGATGAAAATAAAAAGAAGGCAATTGCCGACGATGTTCTCGCTGACCCTGAATTTGTAAAGACGGATGAGGGTGATTCAGACGATGTCGCCTATGAAGAGGAAGGTGAGACGGCTAAGGACACCATTAAAAAGCTTCGCGAACGTGCCAAAACCGCTGAAAAGGAGAAGATGGAATTCATGGAATCTATGCAGCGCCTAAAGGCTGATTACGTCAACTCAAGAAAGCGTGACGAAGAATCAAAGATTGACCTAGTCCGTTATGCCAATATCCATTTTGCAGAGGAACTTTTACCAACTCTAGATTCATTTGAACAGGCTATGGCTGATAAGGAAAAATGGGAAAGTGTTTCAAAAGAATGGAGAACAGGTGTCGAGTCTATTTATGGAAAAATCCTAGCGGTATTTAATAAAAACAATATTAATGCTTTTGGAGATATTGGTGATGTATTTGATCCAAATGTTCACCATTCAATCAAAGTGATGCTAACAGAGGATTCCTCACAGGACGGGACGATTTCTCAGGTGCTACAGAAGGGATATAAAACAGGTGATAAAGTAATCCGTCCGGCGATGGTCGCGGTGTATGAGGGGAAGTAAGTCGGAAACTTGACAGGCAGTGTATAATACTAAAACAAATTAATTTAAATATAAGAAAATATGGCAAAAATAATCGGAATTGATCTTGGAACAACTAACTCAGCAGTCGCTATCATGGAGGCGGGTGATCCTCGCATTCTTGAAAATGCAGAAGGTGCACGTACCACTCCTTCAATTGTTGCAATTTCTAAAACCAATGAACGATTGGTGGGTCTTCTTGCAAAACGTCAGGCTGTGACTAATCCAAAAAATACTGTTCAGGGGATCAAGCGCTTCATTGGTCATAGTTTTGACGAAGCTGGCATTCAGGCTGACATGAAGACTATTGCGTATCAGGTTTTAAAGGCTGATAACAACGGCGTGAAGGTGAAAATGGGAGACAAAGATTATTCACCCGAAGAAGTTTCTGCCATGATTCTCACAAAACTGAAAAATGATGCAGAAGCCAAGATCGGAGAAAAAATTACTGAAGCCATCATTACTGTACCTGCATATTTTAATGACTCTCAGAGACAGGCCACAAAAGATGCGGGACGCATTGCAGGTTTGGATGTAAAGAGAATTATTAATGAACCGACTGCGGCTGCACTTGCGTATGGTTTTAACAAAAAGAAGGACGAAAAAATTGCAATCTTCGACTTTGGAGGGGGAACATTTGATATCTCAATTCTAGAGGTCGGTGATGATGTAGTAGAGGTAAAATCAACTGATGGTGACCACCGATTGGGAGGACGTGACATTGATTACAAGGTGTTGAATTGGATTGCTGATGAATTTAAAAAAGACAGTGGCATTGACGTTCGAGGTGATGCGCTTGCTATGCAGCGGTTAGACGAGGCAGCAGAAAAAGCTAAAATTGAATTGTCGACTGCAACTGAATCTGAAATTAATATTCCATTCATTACATCTGATGCAAACGGTCCAAAGCACTTGGTTATGAAAATCACACGTGCGAAACTAGAAGAATTGGCGGATGAATTTTTAACTCGAGCAATGCAGATCACAAAACGTGCATTGGAGGCTTCTCCGTTCAAGATTTCAGATATTAACGAAGTGGTGTTGGTTGGAGGACAAACTCGAATGCCAAAGATCCAGCAGATGGTAAAGGATTATTTCGGCAAGGAACCGAACAAATCAATTAACCCAGACGAAGTAGTGGCGCTGGGCGCGGCTATTCAGGGTGGAATTATTAGTGGTGATGTTAAAGACATCTTACTTCTTGATGTTATTCCACTTTCATTAGGTATTGAAACAATGGGAGGAGTGGGCACAAAATTGATTGAAAAAAATACAACTATTCCAACATCTCGCTCACAGATTTTCTCAACTGCTGCAGACAATCAAACATCCGTAGAAATTCATATTTTCCAAGGTGAACGAGCGATGGCGCGAGACAACAAGTCACTGGGAAGATTTATTCTTGATGGTATTCCACCAGCACCACGCGGTATGCCTCAGGTAGAGGTGTCATTTGATGTTGATGCAAACGGAATCTTGAATGTAAAAGCAAAGGATAAAGCATCTAACAAGGAGCAATCAATTCGTATTGAGGCAAGCTCAGGACTTTCAAAAGATGATATTGAACGTATGAAAAAAGATGCAGAGATGAATGACGCAGATGATAAAAAGAAAAAAGATGAAGTTGAAACAAGAAATCTTGCTGAACAATTAATTTACACAGCAGAAAAAGCAGTCAAGGATAATAAAGACAAAGTGGGAGCAGATATTATCAGTGCGGTTGAAGCAAAAATTGCAGATGCTAAAAAGGCTAAAGAGGGAACTGATATGGCTGCATTAAAAACTACAACTGAAGCATTGTCGACAGAGCTTTCAAAAATTGGTGAAGCTATGCAAAAGAATACTCCACCAGCTGGAGAAGCACCAAAAACTGAAGGGGGTGAAGGAGATGGAAAAGTTCATGACGCTGAAGCAAAATAATCAAATAACATAAGTCAAAAAACAGAAAACCCGCGACACACAGAACGTCGCGGGTTTTCTGTGTGTCGCGGGGTGGCTTATGCCTTTACCGCCTTTGTTTTGGTCTGCTTGCGGCAACTCGTTTTCCGATCTCGTACACCCTTTGCGGAGCGTAGGTGATGGCCTTTAAGTCGTTGTGGCCCGCTTTTCCGGGTTCAAGAATCGCAACAAGAAGTTGATCAAGGCTAAGGGTGTATTCCCAGTAACCCTTTGCAAACATGACCCTGTTTGAGGGTGCCACCACAGGCTTGCCTGCCTGGTATGGAATATACACTTTCATTCCATTGTGTGGATGCCCTTTTTCTTCTACCACTCCGAAGGCACACCATTTGGTAGGGAAAATGGCTGTAATTTTTACCGTTGTGACGACCATAGGTTTTTCTTTCTGATACGACCGGGGTTGTGTGTTGTTTGTTTTTTCTAAATCAGTCGCATCTTTCGGGATGCTTCAATAAATACCCTAAAAGATACGACCGCATTTTTTGTATAAAGAACTTTGTAAAACATTACAATATTCAAAAAATATGTCAACTATCTATAAAAAAACGCACCTGCCGAACGATGAGTAGGGCAGGTGGTGTGTTTTTTAGCGGAGGTGGGCAATTACTCCCTTGGATCCTTGTTTGTGAGGCGATGTGTGAAAATCCTTTTCGTCTCCTCATTGTAGCCGTGGTTCAGGAACATAACCACTATGCATGGGGATATGCTCACGAGAGAGCAGGCCCAGCCGTAGCCGTTCATCCAGGCGCCAACGAGGGTGTCTTTTCCCCAGTGGCGAATGCAGAACTGAGTGATCAGGGCAACGATGCTGAGCGCAATCAGGGTGTTCGTGATCTTTTCTATTTTTTTCTGGGTTTTCTTCATCTTATTTTTTCTTCAGGTTGGGTGGTTGGTTGTTGAGCGATACAAAACGGCTGTATCTTTCAAAGCACCTAAATGCGCTAAAAGATACAGCCGTAACAAGAGAAGAATACCAAATGAGCTTCTGTTGAATACTCTAACATACATATGTATTTATGTACATAGTAAAAAAACAGCCCGCTCCGTACCCAAAGGCGGTAGGAGAGGGACTGTCTTGTGACGCTCTGTGGAGAGCGTTGAGGTTACTTCTTGGTGGCAAAGTATGCCAGACCGGTGCGGAGCCTTCTGGTTGTCTCCGTTTGCCAGTACTGCAGGTGCTCTGCTCCTGTTGGTTCTGAGGAATCGAGGAGCATCGTCTTTTTTACAGTTGGATCGACTCCGAAGTCAATCGTACCGTCGAGCTTGAGGCTCGAAGAGAAGGTGTTTTCCTGGTTTCCTTTGTGCCACCAGACGCTGAGGAATGATTTACTCGGATCAGTCGTGTTTGGGTAATAGGCGAAAGTTATTTTCTCGCCATCAACCTGGATCACACACAGGTACCAGAAGCCTTTCGGTTCAAGCAACGAATCCTTCTTCCACTTGAGAGGTTCCTTGCCCTTTTTCTGCTTGCAGATGTAGGCGACCAGGTCGGCCACCTCGTTCGGCTTCAGAAGTTCCGGGTTTTGTTGTTTTTGTTGTCCACTCTGTTCATTTGTTGTTGCAAACGTCAGGTGGGTGAAGATGGCGAGCGCGAACGCTGCCACCACGATGCGGGTGCTTTTTAGGGTGAGCATGGCTAAGGAGGTTCCATTAGTATGAAATGCCCTTAGCCAAGTTCAACCTAAAGTCTGATAATAATACTACAACGATAAGTATGTTTTGTCTACAAGAGTGTCTTTTTGGGGCTCTATTATGTCGTATAAATGACTAGTCAGGGTAAGGGATTTACGGTACAATAGCGCTTATAAAAATGGTAAAAACCTTTTATCTTACAACGACTCTTCCATATGTGAACGCCAAGCCTCATGTCGGTCATGCCCTTGAAAACGTCAGGGCTGATGTGGTGGTTCGCTATAAACGTTCTTTGGGCTATGACGTATTTTTTAACACCGGAACTGACGAGCATGGTCAGAAACTGCAAGACGCTTCTGTTTTAGCAAGGGTTCCTGTCCAGGAATATGTTGATCAGGGTTCAGAAAACTTTAAAAAATTATTAGAAAAATTAGGAGTGACTTCAGAGCATTATTTCAGTCGCACTACAGACCCCTCACACATTAAAGGCGCCCAAGATTTTTGGAAAAAAGTGTTCGATAATGGATATATTTATAAAGCGCGTTATCAGACAAAATATTGTGTTGGATGTGAACTAGAAAAAACGGATTCTGAATTGGCCAACGGACATTGTCCCGATCACCCTACATTAGAGATTGAAATTATTGATGAAGAAAATTATTTCTTTAAATTCTCGGCCTTCCAACAGCAGCTTCTCGATCTATATGAACGTCAGCCAGAATTTGTCATCCCACAAAGCCGAATGAATGAAATTAAAAGTCTCGTATCACGAGGTCTTAAAGATTTCTCAGTGTCTCGCCTTAAAAGCAAAATGTCATGGGGAGTACCCGTGCCAAATGACCCAGAACATGTGATGTATGTGTGGTTTGATGCGCTCGTTAACTATATTACAGCGTTAGATTGGCCAAATGACATGGAGAAATTTGAAAAATATTGGATGAAGGGTACGCCTCTCCAATATTGTGGTCAAGATAACTTGAAACAACAGGCTGCTATTTGGCAGGCAATGTTGTGGGCTGCTGGACTTCCTGGATCAAATAAAATAATTGTAAATGGATTTGTGATGGGTGAGGGCGGGGTTAAAATGTCTAAAACATTGGGTAACGTTATTGATCCGCTAGAATTAATTGAAAAATATGGGACTGATGCTTTGCGTTACTATGTTCTTAGACATATTCATCCTTTGGACGGATCACCTATGACCGCTGCTTCTTTTGCACAGGCATACGAAAGTCATTTAGTGAACGGTCTTGGAAATTTAACTTCACGCCTCATGACTATGGCAGAAAAATATCTTGAAAGCCCAGTTGATACTTCAAAAATAACTATCCCACAAGAATGGCATGATCACATGTCTTCTTATCGAATGGATCTAGCGTGTGAACTAGTGTGGGCCGAGATAGGGGCATTAGATGTAGCAATTTCAGAGACTGAACCTTTCAAGTTGGTTAAAATTGATGAAAATAAAGCCAAAGGATTACTTACAGAATACATAGGAAGACTGTCGAAGATTTCTCTTATGTTATCAGTATTATTACCTACGACAAGTGGGGCTATTCTTGAATGCATAAAAACAAATAAGAAACCATCTGCACCTTTATTCCCAAAAATACAATAACACTATGCCAAAAGATTATTACAAAATTTTAGGAGTTTCAAAAACTGCCACATCTGATGAAATTAAAAAAGCGTTTCGTAAATTAGCGCATCAACATCACCCAGACAAGAACGGGGGAGATGCTGCAAAGTTTAAAGAGGCGAGTGAAGCTTATTCTGTATTATCAGACGATACTAAACGTGCTCATTATGATCAATTTGGTTCAGCAGGAGGGCAAGGTGGGGCAAGTGGTTTCGGTGGACAAGGAGGAGCAGGTTTCGGAGGTTTTGATTTTAGTGGTTTTCAAAATGGCTTTAGTGGTGGAGAAGAGGGATATGGATTTGATTTAGGAGATTTATTTGGTGGAATGTTTGGCGGAGGACGCGGAGGGGGAGGACGAGGTAAGACTCGCCGGGGGGAAGACATTGCAGTGGATGTAGAGATTACCTTTAAAGACTCTGTATACGGTGTCGACAAAAAAATCTTGGTCCACAAGGATTCAAAGTGTACTCATTGTAAAGGTGCTGGTAACGAACCTGGAACCGAAATGAAAACATGTGATAACTGTAAAGGTAAAGGAAATATCAAAGATGTCCGCCAGTCTATTTTTGGATCAATCGCGGTTAATCGTCAATGTGAAGTATGTCTTGGAATGGGACAAGTACCAAAAGAAAAGTGTAAGCAATGTAAAGGCAGCGGGATTGAACACAAAAAAGAAGAGATTAATGTTCACATTCCGGCTGGAGTTGAAGATGGTGAAGCAGTTCGTCTGACTGGCGCCGGAGAGGCGATAAGTGGTGGGGCCACTGGTGATTTATTTATTCGTATTCATGTGCCAAAGAACGCTCATTTTAAAAAAGAAGGACATAATATTATTGGTGATTTAAAAATTAAGATTAGTGATGCGTTACTAGGGGCCGACAAACAAATTGAAACCGTTGACGGACCTGTCACCGTATCGGTTCCATCTGGTGTGAGTCATGGTGAAGTGTTACGTGTAAAAAATCGTGGATTTATAATTGGTGCAGGTCCAAAGCGTGGAGACTTGATGCTAAAAATTGCAGTAGAGATACCAAATAAGCTTTCAAAAAATGCTAAGGCCTTATTGGAAGACTTGAAGAGAGAAGGGTTGTAAAAATGCTTTTATAAAATACGTCGTGAATTTTATTCAATATTTTTTTTGTGAAATATAGATTTTTTGTACACAGCCAGGTATAAAAAAGTAAGGTTGTCATGCTATAATTTTTCTAATGTCAAACATTCTCAGTGTCATTCCTGAAAATTTAACTCTGGGTATTGTCATAGTGGTCATGACACTTTTAGCTTTTTTTAAAGGCAGGAAAATTTTATATAGTCTTATGTTGTCATTTTTTCCCGCGGTGATGATGTATCAGGCATTTACACATTGGGGTATATTTGTGGATGCTTTCCCAAAAGGTTTTTTTGAAGGTTCGTCTACGAACAGAGTCGGTTTTTTCCTCGTAGTGTATATTTTTATGTTTTACATTATTCAACGCTTGATCGGGTACGAGATTAGTAGAAGGGGATTACATAAAATATTGGATTCAGTTTTTCTTTCCCTCGGTTTAGTTGCAGAATCTTTGGTTCTAATTTTTCAGACATTAGGATTGCCCGATTTTTACCACCTATCTTCGTCTGTCGAAGTGTTTGTCGCTTCGGCCGCTGGGACGGTGATTATGCTGATTGTGGCCGTTTTCGCGCTGATGTATTCGTCGAGAGCGTAGGGTGGGGGATTGAAGAAAACTAATATTTATGCCATAATAGTGGTACATAAATATTCAATATGTTGAAGCCGCGAATCCTTATACCTTGGATACTTCAAACTTTAATGTGGATTCCTGTGAGGGCTACATTGCTGTTGTTTGTCAACTTTAAAATTGAGGGCCTAAATAATTTTAGGAATATCTCTTCCCCTGTTATATTCTCAAGTAACCACACTTCTGAGATGGATCCAATAATATTAACAGCTGCACTCCCATTTTTTTCTAGGTTTTTTCCATTATTCTATACTTCTAGAGAAAAGAGTTTTTATATCAATTCAGGACTCAGACAAATTTTTTACGGTAGTACCTTTTTTAAGATCTGGGGCGCATATCCTGTTGAAGTTGGTAAACAAGATTACTCTAAATCGTTAAAAGCACACAAAGAGTTTATAGATAAAGGCTTATCTATTTGTATATTTCCAGAGGGTGGTATAACAAAAGATGGTAAGCTTAAGGAATTTAAGGGTGGGGTTGCATATTTGTCGGAGTCTACATGCAGTCCCCTGATACCTGTTTTTATTAGTGGGGCTTTTCGAATTTCATTTAAAGAATTTTTTAGTAGAAAGAGAAAGATTACAGTAACCTTTGGTGAGCCAATTTATTTAAAATTTGATAATGAAAAACACACTTCAATTCTTGACTATTACAAGATGGAAACAGAAAGGATAAAAATAAATACTGCAAAATTATCAGAAAGACCACAAGACTTTATATAATTTATAAGCTAGAATAGACGTTAAATGAAAAAAAGTTTTAGAAGCATTTTCCAAGCGATTGGTGACTTGTTCGTTCTTATCCTTCCTCAAAGAAGGATATCGAACAAAGAATACGCATACGCCTTTATAGTTCATCCAAGAGATCATCGTGATTTTGCTCGGAAATATCCATTTTCAAAATTTATACCAGCATCAATTTTAAAATTTGTTTTAAGTCACTTTTGGCCAGTAACTTTGTCAAAAGTGACAGGTCTTACTTCCCAGAAAGATGGGAAGGAAATCAACGGCTGGGTTATTAGCGTTCTGCTTACAGCAAAGCAAATGCTAAATAATAGGAAATTAGCACTTAAACATATTACCCGTGCTCTAATCTTGGCGAAGAAGAAAGGGGCAAAAATCGTTGGATTAGGAGGGCTTATCTCTTCATTGACTAAGGGCGGATTAGATTTAATTGATAAGGTAAATATAAATATAACAACCGGGCATGCGTATACAGCTTACAATGTAACCCAAAATTTCTTTGAACTCGCAGCATATTTTGGAAGTGACAAAGATCGTATTGAGGTTGCTATAGTTGGCGCAACAGGTTCTGTGGGTTCCACTTCTGCTCAAATTTTGGCCCGGGCCGGGTGTATGAACATAACATTGGTTGATCTGGAGAGGAAAAATCACTTATTTGATAGTTTGAAGAAAATAATTTTAGAAATTAATCCAAGGGTTAATTTAAAAGTTACTAATACAGTTAAAGATATCTATAGCGCTGATTATATAATTACTGCCACTAACGCACCTGAAGCGTTAATAACGAATGATTTAGTAAAGCCTGGTGCCATTATTATTGACGATGCTCAACCCTCAGATGTTGCTGAAGAGGTCCTTGAAAGAGGAGATGTTTTGACCATAGAGGCTGGTGTTGTGTACACACCAAATATAGATAGTCATTTTAACTTTGGGCTGAAGAACAAATTCGATAATTTTTGCTGTATGGCTGAGCTTTTAATTTTATCTGCAGAAGAATGGGATAAACATTATGTTATAAACAAAGCAACCTTAGATCTTGTTGATGAAGTTTCTAAAATGGGCAGAAAGTTAAGTTTTAGTCTTGGACAATATCAAAATAGAAAGGGTATAATACCATTAGCTAAACTTGAGTCCGTAAGATCAATTATTCAATCAACTGATGATATTCTTTAAATTAGATTCAATAAATGTACTGATTATATTAATCGCTCTTGCGAACTTAATTTACGGTCTCATCATTTACTCTCGAAACAGAAGGGAGGTAAGTAATCTCTTCTTCTTATTGTTAACTCTTTCAGTGGCCGGTTGGGGAATAAGTATTTTTTTCTATAGAGGTGCAATTGATAATATTTCTGCGTTGTTTTTCTCAAAACTTCTCTATCTTTCTGCTGATGTAATACCGTTTATATTTTTGTATTTATGTTGCACGTTTCCAGACAGGTCTTACAAGTTGACCTACACAGAAAAGTTTTTATTGCCATTATTTTTTATTGCAATTTTGGTTGTTACAAGCATTCCAGGCTATCTGATAGAAGGAGTTAATTTAATGTCTAAGTCTGAAAATATCATTAAATTTAATTTAGTTGGCCACACGTTTTTTGTCCTCTATCAAATTATTTGTTTTGGATCTAGCTACTTAATTCTTTTTAAAAAATGGAAACAATCTCAAGATGTTGTACATAGACAGATAATGTGGATTTTTATAGGCACGTTGTTTTCGACGTCGATTGCTTTAACTACAAATATGTTTCTGCCTTATATAGGCTACTTTGAATTAAACTGGATGGGGCAAGTGGGTGTGGTCGTCATGATCGTTTCTATTTCTTATGCAATTATGAAGTATCACCTGTTCAGCGTGAGAGTTATTGCAACTGAAATACTTACATTTCTGTTATGGATATTTGTATTTGTAAAAATATTTGCCAGTGAATCGTTTAATGAACGACTAGGTAATATAATACTTTTTGCGTTTACTCTCTTAATAGGATATTTCCTTATAAAAAACGTTCAAAAAGAAATTAAGAATAGAGAAAAAATCGAATCGTTAGCAAACGACTTGGAACAAGCCAATATACACCTCAAAGAACTTGATCAGCAAAAATCAGAATTCGTTTCTTTGGCTAGTCACCAATTAAGGGGTCCGTTAACTGCTGTAAAAGGCTACGCGTCTATGCTTCTAGATAATGATTTTGGAGCTATACAAGACAGTGTACGTGACGCTGTAGATAAGATATTTAAGTCGACTCAAGATTTGGTGATAGTAGTGGGTGATTACTTAGATGTTTCTAGAATTGAACAAGGAAGAATGCAGTATGACTTCAGCCAATTTGATATGAAAGAATTGGTAGCAACTGTTATTACTGAATTAAGACCGAATTTGGAAAGAGCAAATTTATCAATTGATTTCAATTATGAGCCCAACTGTAACTTTACAGTGAATGCTGATCAAGGAAAAATTAAACAGGTCATAGGCAACATAATAGACAATTCAATTAAATACACACCGAAGGGGTCTATACATGTGTGGTTGAACAAGAGCCCGAATAACAAAATATTGATTACGATTTCTGATACCGGTGTTGGAATCAATCCGGATGTGTTACCAAGATTGTTCGAAAAATTTACTAGGGCACCTGGTGCATCAAAAACTAACATTATGGGTACAGGTCTGGGCCTCTATGTAGCTAAAAAAATGGTTGAAGCTCATAATGGTAGGGTATGGGCTGAATCTGAAGGGGTTGGTAAGGGGGCTAGTTTCTTTATAGAACTTGATATGGTAAATTCTTAGATTTCCCAAAAAAATATGTTAAAATAATCACATGAATTCTACACAGCCTAACTCTACCATCGAATCCCGTCTTGCCACTCTCGAAGAAAAAATTGAGAAGATCTACGTATCTGTAGAAAAAACTCGAAAATATATATGGTGGGCTTTTGTTGTGACTGTACTTGCAGTTGTGTTGCCATTAATAGGTTTACTCTTCGCCATTCCAAATTTTCTTAGTAGTTTTGATCAGATTAAATCGGTAGGGGGGTTATAGTTTTTGTTATTGTTTTCTTGATCCTTTATTTTTTACCCTGTGTACTGGTTACAACACACTTGACTTTACCCACATCTGTGATAATTTTTAATAAATTGTTCCTTAAATATTGATGGACACATATGTGAATGGTTGCGGAATAAAGCCTGTATTTTTATATTGTCTTTATTCCGCAACCAGCGCCTCACGGCATTGGCTGCGTTCTGCAACGCAACATCAAACCAACACCAAACAACACACCATGCTCCGTAAACTGAACACCAAACGCACGGGCTTTACGCTCGTTGAAATCATGATCGTCGTCGCGATCATCGCCCTGCTCGCCGCCATCGCCGTCCCGAACTGGCTGCGTGGCCGCAAGCGTTCGCAGGCGAACATGACGATCGAAGAGCTGCGGCTCGTTGACATCGCTGCCGACCAATACGCCCTCGCGGCGAAGGAACCTGGCGTCATCCCCAAGTGGATGGACGTCCAGGCCTACCTCAAACCCGGCACGCGTCTCTACTCGAGCGGCGGCGTGGACATCCTCGGTCATGCGATCACCTTGCCCGTCGGAACCCGACATGCAAAGGTTTCGTCTGCAACCGTCGAAGCGTTCGCCGACGTCACGAAGGACACTCCCGCAGCCGCAAGCTTCTGGTCGCCCTACAACTAACTCGGCGGCGACCGGCAGCTTCACAAGCGTCCATCAAACTCACACCACCCGGCATTTCTCACGAAGGGCCGGGTGTTCGTTTTTAAAATGCTGTCACTTAAAATAAATTATGTATACAAAAGGAAAACCGCCAGGGCAAGAGTGGGTACTTGCGCCTGACGGCTTTGGGTTTTCCAGGACGATCTGCTCTCAGCTCGCTTGGACCTCCTTCGCCCGGGCGACTTCAACGAGGTGAAGCCAGCCGGTGAGGAGGATGGTCCAACCGAAGAGCGTGTTCCAGATCACGTGACACACTCCGCGAGGGAATTTGTCTACGTAGAGTGGTGCCCCTCGCCCGATGAGGCGAGCGACTCCTTCGAAGAACGCGAACCGGATGTCGCTGAGATGGTTGTACATCTCGTCGGCGATCGGGGATTTGGTGTCGAACCGTCGCCTGGTGCTGACCGCTTTGCGGTAAGAGTCGCGAAGCATTGGGTATCGCAGCTCCGCGCAGACGGCGGTTTCTGTGTCCAGCTCGTCCTTGCGGGCGCGCTTTGCACTTTGCGCCTTGATATAGGCTTGCCGGAGCATCACGCATCCGATGAGGATGCAGGCGATGACGCTTCCTCCGATCGTGATGGCGAGCGTGTAAGCGTGGGTTTCGATGAAGTTGAGGGGTGTTTTCATGGGTATTGGTGGTGTGTTGTTTTCCGCAACCTTAGGTTACAGACAACTACTTACTTAAGAAACAAGAAGTTGTCTGTAACCTACCAATGACCTGCTTTTAAAGATCTGTCTACTTTCTAATGATACCATATCTATATATATTTGTCAATATACGTGTTAATTCAAAACCTTTTAAATTAAGCATATTTTTGCTAAACTAACCTTCATGAAAAAACGTGTATTTATCAAGGATTTAAAGGCTTCTGCCGGGCAGGAGGTTATGATTAAAGGCTGGATTGATGTTCGTCGTGATCAAGGCAAAATGATCTTTTTTGATTTTCGCGATATGACAGGGAAGGTGCAGGGGGTGATTTTGCCGTCTGCTCCAGAAGCACATAAGGTTGGTTCAACGTTACGTTCTGAGTGGGTAGTTGAAGTTGTGGGTAAAGTGAATACTCGACCTGAACGTGCAATTCAAAAAGATAAATTTAATGGCGATATTGAATTGGAAATTCTCAGCATGATCGTGTTGAATGAAGCAGAGACTCCACCTTTTGATATTCATTCTGATACTCGCGAAATTAATGAGGAGGTTCGTTTGAAATACCGTTACGTTGATATGCGTGGAGAGAGACTGCAAAAAAATATTCGCAATCGCGCAAAAGTTGTTACGTATATTCGAAACTTTTTGGCCGGTATCAATTTCACTGAAGTTGAAACGCCACTTCTCACCAAATCGACGCCAGAAGGTGCACGTGACTTTATTGTTCCATCTCGTTTAGAAGTAGGAAGTTTTTATGCATTACCTCAATCACCACAGCAGTACAAACAATTACTGATGGCGGGTGGCATTGAAAGATATTTTCAAATGGCAAAATGTATGCGTGATGAAGACACAAGAGGTGATCGTCAGCCCGAGTTTACTCAATTGGATATGGAATTAAGTTTTGCAGATGAAGAAGAAATAATGCAGATTACCGAACAATTGCTGATTCAAATTGTCGCAGAACTTTATCCACACAAAAAAATTCAAGAAGTTCCGTTTCCTCGAATTCCATATGCGAAAGCAATGGCAGAATATAAAATTGATCGACCAGACTTACGGGCGGATAAAAACGATCTGAACCTCTTGGCTTTTTGCTGGGTAATAGATTTTCCCTTCTTTGAAAAAAATGAAAAGAATGCAAACGGGACTAGTAAGAATGGAACAGGGGCAGGGACAAGTAATTGGACTTTTACCCATAATCCATTTTCAGCAGTTAAACCAGAGTTTAATGAAAAATTGATGGCAAGTAGCGCTGGATCTGAAGACATGAATACTTTACTGGCGGCACAATACGATATTGTATTGAATGGATATGAAATCGGAGGAGGAAGTGTTCGAAATCATAAACCAGAATCATTGTTAAAGGTCTTTGAAATTATGGGTTATGACAAAGAGACTGTAGAAAATAATTTTGGTCACATGTTACACGCATTTAAAAGTGGAACGCCACCTCATGGTGGAATCGCATGGGGATTTGATCGCCTTATGATGATCCTAGAGAACGAGCCAAATATCCGTGAAGTTATGGCTTTTCCAAAGACTGGAGAAGGAAGAGACCTCATGATGAACGCTCCAAGTTCAGTTTCTGGTGATCAATTACGTGATTTGGGTATTATGATTAAAAAACCAGAAGCTTCTAAATAATGCAGCCCACCGCGCCAACATTCAAAATAAAAACGGAAGTCTTCGAAGGACCTCTGGATTTGTTGTTGTCGTTGGTGGAAAAACGTAAATTATTTATTAGTGATATTTCATTGGCATCGGTCACTGACGAATACATCAATCACATCTCGCAATTGCCTGAATATTCGATGGATGATCGAACTCAATTTATTCTCATCGCATCCACACTCCTCCTGATTAAGGCAAAGTCTCTTTTACCAAACCTGCCACTGACTGAAGACGAAAAGGGTAGTATTGAGGATTTGGAAGCGCGCCTCAAGGAATTAGAAGTGATGCGTCGGCAATCATTAGAAGTTAGAAAACTTTTTGGACGAAAGGTCTTATTTTTCCAAGAAAATAGTCCACAACGAGAGATCTTTTTTAATCCAGGAACCGATGCGACTTTGCAGGGCCTAACAGACGCAATGGGAAGGGTCTTGAATAATCTTCCTAAAACAGAGGCCGCATTACCTAAAGTTAAAGTACAAAAAGTGATCAGCTTAGAGGAAATGATGGACAATCTTACAGTTCGTATTAAATCTGCTATTAAAATGTCATTCTCTGATTTTAGTAATAAAGGTCGTGCAGAAAAAGTGAATGTGATCGTCAGCTTCCTGGCCCTTCTTGAACTGGTAAAGCAGGGAACAGTCGACGCACGTCAAAATGGTTTGTTTGATGAAATTGAAATGGAAAGTTATAGTATAGGCACACCTCACTACATGTAAATCAATGGAACAGCATACCCATAAAATTGAACAACAAATCGAATCCATACTTTTTTGGAAATCTGCCCCTGTGTCTGTTAAGGAATTATCACGAATGCTTTCTGTGGCAACTGATGTGATAATTGAGCATATTCCAGTACTTGAAAAAAGTTTAGAAAACAGGGGAATCGTGCTCATAAAAAATTCTGGGGACACAAAACCTGAAAATATGGAAGTTTTCTTGGCTACAAGCCCAGAATCATCAGAACTTATTAAAAAAATCAGCATGGAAGAAGAGTCTGCTGAACTTGGTAAGGCTTCTCTTGAAACATTGTCTATTATTCTGTATAAAGGCCCAATTCGTCGCAGCGATGTTGATTATATACGAGGAGTTAATTCATCCTTTATCATTAGAAATCTTCTTGTCCGGGGATTAATTGAAAAAAAATCTGATCCGAAGGACTCGCGTACATTTTTGTACTCAGCCTCATTTGATCTTCTTGCCCATTTGGGCGTGTCTGAATTAAGCAAGTTACCAGACTTTGAAAAAGTTCAAATAGAATTACAAAATTTTAAGGAGCAAAAAGAGCAGGGGGCCAATAATAATCTTTCTTCACAAAATTAAAAAACATGAGCGACTTAATCATCGATGTTATCAAAATAATCTTCCCGTCATTCTTGACCTTTATGGTTGGGATTTTGATCACACCTATTTTAGCTAGATACATGTACAAGTATAAGATGTGGAGAAAGGCGTCTCGTAGTCATGAAAATACCGAAGCTATGTCTCCTGCTTTTATTAAAATCCACAACGAGAAAGGGGAGACATCGACCCCGCGAGTCGGGGGTGTAGTTGTATGGTTGTCAGTCGCCATTGTCAGCGTGTTAGTGTCCGTATTGCCATATATTTTTCCGGGCCCAATGGCAGAAAAATTAAATTTCTTGAGTCGTAACCAAACAATTTTACCTTTAGCTATTTTACTCTTTGCATCACTAATGGGATTAGTTGACGACTTTTTACAGATTTATGGAAAAGATCTAAAAATGAGTGATGGTATTTCTCGCACAATGCGTACGCTTATGGTTATTTTAATCGGGGCGGTCGGTGCTTGGTGGTTTTATTTTAAACTTGGCAACCTCTCAATTCACATTCCTTTTGATGGGGATTTAGCACTTGGACTGTGGTTTGTACCTTTTTTCATATTAGTCGTGCTTGGGACTTTCTCGGGTTCAGTCATTGATGGAATTGATGGATTGGCTGCAGGTGTCATGGCTTCGGCGTTTGTATCATATGCAGTGATCGCTTTTGGAAATCATCAAATTGACCTCGCGGCTTTTTGTGCGGTAGTCGCCGGGGGTATTTTGGCCTTCCTTTGGTTTAATATTCCACCGGCTAGATTTTATTTGGGGGAGACCGGAATGATCGGTATTACAGTGACGCTTGCTGTTGTTGCTTTCCTAACTAAAGAAGTGTTGGTGTTGCCGATCGTAGCTTTCCCTCTAGTGGTCACGTCTCTGTCATCAACAATTCAGCTTATTTCTAAAAAATATTTTGGTAAAAAAGTTTTCAAAATAGCCCCACTTCATCATCATTTTGAGGCGATGGGCTGGCCTTCGCATAAAGTTACTATGCGTTATTGGGTCATCTCGATTATTTGTGGACTTTTAGGGGCCGTTGTCGCGCTTATCAGCTAGGGTTTGTGATATAATTTTGTGCATATGAAAAAACATCAAGGTGGTTTTATTGTTCCATTTTTAATCATAGTCATTGTTTTATTGGTGGTCTATATATATGTACAAAAGTTTAAAGAAGCTCCAGTAAAAGTTACTACTGTAGAGGTGCCAAAATGTGAAGCATTCAAGATTACTTCTCTTAAACCAAATGACCAAGTCAGTCTGCCTGTCACTATTTCAGGGGTAGTTGATAATTCAAATAAAGGCTGTTCGTGGACAATGTTTGAAGGTCAGGCGGGAACTTGGCAGCTCTTATTTTTAAACAATACTGGAACTTGGGAAGCTGTGAATAAAGACATAATCCATGTTACTGATTGGGCGAGTACTACTACAAACTTTTCCTTTGTTGTAGATGATATGGGTTTGAACGCTCCTAGTGATACAAAAATGAAATTATCTATTTCAGCCGAGAATCCCTCTGGTTTAGAGAGTAGACATCAGATTATTGAATTTCCATTTATTTCAGTTCATAAATAATTTTGATATAGTATATCTACATGCAGAAAAAAGCTGATAGACCTTTTCTTATCATTGTTCTTGTCCTCGTCATTTTTGGAGTTTTTATTTTTCTGTCTGCGTCGAGTGGGCTTTTGGCTAATACCGATAAAGGAGAAGTAAAATATTATTCTGTGATGTTTAATCAGTTGGTGTTTGGTCTGGGGGCAGGTGTAGTAGCTTGCCTTGCAATGTCCGTTGTTCATTTCAGCTGGTGGAGAAAATTGTCGTTTTGGATCTTTTTGTTTTCATTCCTGGCAATGTTAGCCGTGTTTATTCCAGGTCTTGGTTTTTACCATGGAGGAGCAAGGCGTTGGGTCTCAATCGGTTCTTTTACATTTCAACCAGCTGAATTTTATAAATTAGGTTTCGTGATGTATTTGGCGACTCTCCTCACTGCAACTAAAAATAAAGTTAATACATTTAAATACGGAACCTTGCCATTTTTGGTGATGTTGGGAATTTCAGCTGGTCTTATATTGATGCAGCCTGATACCGATACATTTATTGTGGTTGCAGTAGCAGGAACAGCCATGTTTATTTCTGCGGGGGGAAGGTGGAAACATGTTATGCTTATTGGCCTCGCAGGTGTGGTTGGTTTGATCTGTTTAGTTTTTATGCGCCCATATTTGATGCAACGAGTCAAAACTTTTATTGATCCATCTAAAGATCCAAGAGGGAGTAGTTATCAAATTGAACAGTCTCTCATTGCGATTGGGTCAGGTGGTGTGTTTGGTCGAGGCTTTGGTCAAAGTGTTCAGAAATTCAACTTCTTACCAGAGCCAATTGGTGATTCAATTTTTGCAGTGGCTTCTGAAGAATTCGGTTTCGTCGGCTCGCTTGCTATTATTATGTTGTATCTCATGTTTACGTTTCAAGGTTTTAGGGTGGCCATTCGATCCACGGAAACATACGGTTCAATTTTAGCCATAGGTATTATTGTGCTTATTTCGCTACAATCTTTTTTGAATATTGCGGCCATGTTGGCAATTATTCCACTCTCCGGTACCCCATTGTTATTTATCAGCCATGGTGGCACGGCGCTATTCTTTGCTTTAGCCTCAGTGGGTATAGTTATTAACATTTCGAGGTTTCAAAAGAAAATAGTATAATACAAGCATGAAAATCTTGATGACAGGTGGGGGAAGTGGAGGGCATTTTTACCCTTTAATTGCAGTGGCAGAATCTATTCGTGAAATTTCCAGGGAGGAGAAAATCCTAGAACCACAGGTTTATTTCATGTCGAATAACCCTTATAACGAAAAGGAACTGTTTGACCTGGATATTAAGTTCGTTGATGTGCCGGCAGGAAAAAAACGTCTATACAAGTCAGTGTTGAATTTCTTTGATAAGTTCAAAATGGCCTGGGGATGTTTGGTTGGATTAGTTAAAATGTTTTTTATTTTTCCAGATGTAGTCTTTGGAAAAGGTGCATATACAAGTTTTCCGGCATATTTGGCAGCTAGAATTTTAGGTATACCTGTGTTTATTCACGAATCCGACAGCGTGCCAGGCCGTGTGAATGCATGGGCTGGTAAGTTTGCAGCCAGAATCGCAGTCTCATACAAGGAAGCCGGAGAATTTTTTCCAAAGGATAAAGTGGCGTATACAGGCCAGCCAGTTCGTCGAGAAATTCGTGATGTTTTAAGCACTGGTGCTTTTGAATATTTAAACTTAGAAAAAGACGTACCGGTTATTTTAATCTTAGGTGGTTCATCAGGTGCTCAGATTATCAACGATGCTATTTTAAACTCATTACCTGTATTGTTAAATAAATATCAGATAATTCACCAGGTGGGCCGATCCAACATCACGAGTGTGAAGGGAATCGCTAACGTCGCCCTCGAAGGCCATCCTCATAAGGATCGTTATCGACCATTTGACTACCTCACTACTATTGCTCTTAGAATGTCCGCAGGAAGTGCTTCATTGGTCATATCACGAGGAGGATCAAGTATTTTTGAGATTGCATGTTGGGGGTTACCTTCTATTATTGTGCCGATTACTAATTCAAACGGTGATCATCAGAGAAAGAACGCGTACAATTATGCACGAGATGGAGCGGCAGTAGTCATTGAAGAGTCAAATCTTAGTTCAAATATTATTTGTAATGAAATTGATCGTATTATTTCAAATGCCACTGTAAATGAAAGAATGAGACACGCGACCCAAAAAACTGCCCAGAAAAATGCATCTAATGTGATAGCGAGAGAGCTTCTTAAAATAGGACTTTCTCATGAAAACGAATAATTCATCTACATGTAAAAAAGGTATACATCTCCTAGGTTCGGCCTTGGCGATTTTTGTTTTGGTCGGCCTTACAGTTTTAGGTAAATCTGCCAATGCAGATGTGAATGTGGCTGATCTACAGAAACAAATTGATGACAAGAATCAGAAAATTCAAGCCTTAAATGTTGAAATTGCGAAATATCAAAGTCTGGCTTCGGAGGCTAATCAACAATCGTCAACATTAAAACAAGTTATTAATTCGCTTGAAAAGGATCGTCAAAAGCTTACGCTAGAAACTAAAAAAATTCAAACTCAAATCGATGCTACCAATCTCAGTATTAAACAACTCAACTCAAAGATTACTGATTCTAAAAGCAAGATCAGTATTCTTCAAGACGGGTTAGAAAAAAGTTTGCGTGAAATCTCTCAAAACGATAATTTCCATGTGGTAGTAACATTATTGAACGATAAAAGTTTTTCTGATTTTTTTGGTCGGCTCGATGATCAAGCCCAATTTAACAACAGCATTAAAGATAAAGTCACCTCCATTCTTAATGAAAAAAAGAAACTTGAGGATAATAAAACTGCAGTAGAAAAAACAAAGAAAGAATTGGCGGATTTAAAAACCCAATTAGATGGGAAAAAGAAAGTGGTTGAATATACAAAAACTGAGCAACAAAAAATTCTAGTTGACACTAAGTCTCAGGAAAAAACATATCAAACATTGGTCGCAGATCGAACTGCTCAAAAAAATGCCTTCGAACAAGAAGTCTTCCTCTACGAATCTAAATTAAAATTTAATGCTGACCCGAATGCGTTACCAGTTCCAGGAAGTTCTCCACTCGGCTGGCCAGTTGATGATGTGCGTATTACGCAATATTTCGGAAGAACAGTAGGAGCTAAAAAATTATATGTGTCTGGTTCTCATAATGGAGTAGACTTTGGGGTGCCGATTGGAACCCCGGTCAAGGCTCTGGCCAGTGGAGTAGTTGCAGGTGCGGGAGATACCGATTTGGATTGTAGGAGAGTGTCATTTGGACGATGGATACTTATAAAGTTTAATAATGGGTTGGCGGCTACTTACGGGCACTTGTCGGTCATTGGGGTGAAAACAGGGGATAGTGTTCAGGCAGGGCAAGTCATCGGATACAGTGGTAATACAGGCTATAGTACAGGGCCACATGTTCATATAAGTGCCTACGTCTCAACAGCAGTGAATGTTATGACCAGACCCAGTGCCTCATGTCCTGGTAAAAATTTAACTATGCCAGTATCACCAATCGATGCCTATTTAGACCCTATGTTATACTGGCCTAAAATATAATTATAAAAACATGTGTGGAATTGCTGGTATTATTGCGGGTAAAGATATAAATGAAAAAGCTATCAAGTCGATGGTGGGTGAAATCACTCATCGAGGGCCCGACGATGACGGATTTTTGATTGAAAATTTATTTGCGTTTGGCATGCGCCGCTTGTCAATTATTGATCTGAGTCGTGGTCACCAGCCGATTTCGAATGAAGACGGGACAATCACGATTGTTTTTAACGGCGAGATTTATAATTATAAAGAATTGTCTATTGATCTGAAAGGGAAGGGGCACATTTTTAAAACTGAAAGTGACACTGAAACCTTAGTGCATTTGTATGAAGAGTATGGAAAAAAAATGGTGGACAAATTACGCGGAATGTTTGGGTTTTCAATCTTTGATAGAAAGAAAAATACTTTATTTATTGCTCGGGATCAATTTGGGATCAAGCCACTTTACTATCGTGTAGATTCTGTAGGCAAGATCGCTTCTTACGCTTCAGAAATAAAAGCTTTATTGAAGGATGATCGATACAAGATTGAGTTAAATAGGAAAGTTTTGCCTTTGTATTTAGAGTTTCAATATAACCCACTTGAAGAAACATTATTTAAAGATATTTATACATTACTACCTGGGCACACAATGACTGTGGATCTTAACAACAAATCTTTTGAAATAAAAAAATATTGGGAATACACATTTAATAAAGATTCGGATGCAGATGATTATCAAAAAAAGATCTTTGACGTTATGAAGGATTCAGTCGAACATCACATGATCAGTGATGTTCCTGTAGGAGCCTTTCTGTCAGGTGGTATTGATAGTGCGATCATTGTGACGTTAATGCAACAGATTCGCACGGCGAATGGATTAGATCCAGTACAAACTTTTACAATTGGTTTTAACGAAGTTAGCGAGCACAGTGAGGCACGTGAAGTTTCTGATATATTAGGAACCAACCATACAGAAATAAAAATTAATTTTGATGAGTATTTAAAAAACTTGCCCAAGATCGCATGGCACTTCGATCAGCCTGTCGCTGATCCATCGGCGGTCGCATTATATTTTTTAGCTCGTGAGGCTTCTAAAAAAGTGAAAGTTGTTCTGTCGGGCGAGGGCTCTGATGAATTATTTGGAGGCTATAATATTTATCGAGAACCGTTTGCACTCAAAGCAATTTCTTGGGTCCCAAAGTTTCTAATAAGACTATGTACAAAGTTGCCCTTTAACTTCTTTGGAAAAAATTATTTACGCCGAGTTTTACTACCAATTGAAGAAAGATATATTGGAAATGCCCGAGTTTTTTCTGAAAATGAAGTTCTCTCAATATTAAAAGAGGGAAGTGGAGAAGTGAAAAGCGCCCCTCTCCTGTCAAGTTTTTATGGAAAACTCACAGGCCTTTCTGACTCTAAAAAGATGCAAATGGTAGATATTAATTATTGGTTGCCAGGAGATATTTTGGCCAAGGCAGACAAAATGACCATGGCGCATTCATTGGAGGCACGTGTACCATTCCTTGATATGGAAGTTTACAGAGTTTCGTCCACTATTCCAGACAGCTTAAAATATTACGCTGGAACAACAAAATATGCATTACGTCAAGCCTTCAAAAATATTTTGCCTCAAACGACTGCAGGACGTAAAAAACTTGGATTTCCAACTCCAATTAAACATTGGCTTAAGGCAAACCCGTCAGCTATTCGTCGTTATGTATTAAATAATGAACTTATAAAGAGTGATTTTAATGTATCAGTAGTCACAAAGCTTTTTGATGATCACGCCAGTGGTGCTGTGGATACTTCACGTCGAATTTTTGTTCTCCTCATGCTTTCACTATGGTATGATATATACATAAAAGCTAAAGATCAGGATCAATTAGCACAGTTGTTAACAGATAAATTAAATGAAGCATAATTTACAAAGGTACAAAGGCTATCGTAACAAATCAGGAGGATTTATCGAATTCATCGTAGCCATTATTATTTCAATAGTCATGCTTCATCTGTTGGGTATTAATATTACGACAGTGTTGGCTAAACCTGCAGTCAGAGAATTTGGACTCTATGTTAAAGACCTCTTGATTCTTGTATGGAACGATTTGGTAGATATTTTCCACTTCATAAAAAGTATTATAAACGGGTAAACGGAAATGTTGACGAAATGCAAAATAAAATGTTAAATTTGGCCTAGTTTTCCAATCCATCTGGGCCCCAAACCCGCTTCAACAAAACGGACCAAAGTGCTCCGATGGATGGAGCATTAGGTCATTTACATACAAAAAGTGAACATCACACAATTACCGAAGGGTGCCCTGAGGATTGTGTTGATACCACTTCCTTTTCGCCCCCTAGACGCTTTCGTCTATTGGCTCTTAAGCAAGGCTAAAACAGCCCGAGGGTCATTCCTTGGCAAGCATCACATTCGCTGGAATTCTCTGTCGAGGACTGAAAAGTCACCAGCAGATTTCTTCAGTGGATGCGGCGCAATAGTCGACCTTAATCTCTCTGAAAAGAGTTTGCAAGGTCTGGTCGAAGAATTATTGGCAGTGGATGGCCTCTGTCATGCAAATCGTTTCCAACTGAAAGGGATGAGACATTTCTTTTCGTTTGGAGGAAAACAAAAAACGGCGTGGAGGAAGTGGTTGGCCTTCACTGGCCAGCTTTCCCGCCATGGTAAACCCAAAAAAGCGATGGCTGATTGTGCTAAGGTGTTCGACCGAATTCATTCGGAGAGCCTCAACCCAGCCGTCATCGCGGACAAGCTCGATGCTAAGGTAAAGTGCGTGTACGAAGAGCTCAGTCAACTGCGCTACAGACTCGGAGCATATGCTCGGCCTCTTACTACCCCAATTAGTGAAAGACGAAAGGGTATTACAGATCCCGATCGCTTAAGGCATATCACTGGCTACAAGCAGATGATCTTGGACGAGGCGTTGGTAGTTTATTTGATGCTTATGGGAGGACCAACAATCTTGATTGGGGGACCACCGGCTACAAGTAAAAGCACCACTATGCCTGCACTGGACGTCGAGTTTTCTAGCCAGCTCGACTGCCTACGTAATCGGCCTGGACCCTGGAGAAGGATCCGTAAACTACGTGCATTGATGAAGATGCTTGACCTCGCAGATCCGGTGGCAGATTCTATCAGAAACCATGCAGTTCCAAACAGGCGAATATCCAAAGCCAATAAGCGTGAGTGGACCCCAGAGCTTGTGCAGGAATCTGTGAGGTCTATGTTCGAGCTTCAATCACTGCCTGGTCCAAAGCTGGTGGTCGCGGATTTACCTGGTCGGATAACCGAGGAAGTCACTGAGCCTTTGTCAGTGTTCGCGTCCTTCGGCATCATACTTGGACCTGCAGACCAAGATGAATGGGTCAAGGTCAAAGCCGAATGGACCAAGTACTTCCGGAAAATTGGAGTGCCAGTTATCGCAAAGATCAAGGTTACAAAGAAAGGTGATAGCATGCTGGTTGAGCTCCTCGACGGTGATCACATCTACGGGCGCCTTCGTCTGCACAAGAGACTCATCACTGGCTCAGATCCGTTTATTGTCCAGCTCGCACAGCTACTCATGTTTAATATCATCCCAGGGCACTTGGTTCGGGTGCACCAAAGGATTGAACATCAAGCGTCGGGTTTAGAACCTGGCGAATCACTAAAAAACAAACCTTAACCCCCGTGTGGAAATCTGTCCACGCGGGGTTGTTGTTTTATAAAAAGGCAAAATAGGGAAGTCGAGTCCCCTTCAATAAAAAACAAACTACCGCGGCCTTGCGGCGACGGTAGGTTTGGGTTGTTTTTTGTTTTGGGTGAATGTGAACTTTAGCGCCTACATACAGTGGCACCGGCATTGTAGAATCTCTTCAACATTCCAACGGGCAATTGAAGAAACGGCCGATGGCATTGGTACTGAGGTATCGGCACAGAAAATAACAGTGGACGGTGCCTAAGATCAGATCGCTGTGGTTGAATTGCAAGGATTATTTTTTTTTCATTTGTGGCAGTTGTGGATTTGGGTTGCGGTGAATTTGACCTGATTCATTTGAAAAGCAAATGGAGCTTGGTCTGTGCATAAGACTAGCATGGCTTTGTTGATAGAACCAAGTAGTGCATTCAGAGTCTGCCTATAGGCACATGTCGCAAAAGATATATTGTGCGACATACATATATACTCTCGACCTATATCCCCTCTACACATTTTCATCAAAAATGGGAAATTTAAATATTGTCTATTTATCAATTCTTTTACAAAAAATAAAAAAGAAAACACCTGGCGTGCGCTTCGGGAAATTTTTGAAGATTTCTTTCGAAGTGCTACGCGCAGGTGTCTTTTGGCCCGAAGGCCTCTTGCCGAGCTCGGGTACTTTATTCCCCTACTCGATTTCGGCGCTTTGGACGATGAGCTTGACCTCGCGGTGTGTTGACACCCCAAGGAGGCACTCACGAATGGTCGGCAACCAGTCGGCTCCGGATTCCTCCAGGAGCTCTTCGAACACGGGGTGCTCGTAGATGCGGATGTTCGCCAGTGACTTGCGCAGCCGCTCAGTTGTTAGTCGGCTTGGAGGGTTGTTGATGTCCGCGAGGCCTTCTTTGACTTCGGCTAGTGCTTTGGCAACCGTGATTTTTTTCTCCGCTGAGAGTTCCTGCTGGAACATTCTCACTTCGCGGAGAGTCTCGACAACAAACCTCGCGGCTTGCTGACGCTTCATTCCCAGTTTCGCCTCTGCCTTCCAGTTGTCGGGGTTCTCGGTGTGAGCCCAGACGACGAATGCAAATGCGGCGATGATCAAAGCGATCACGAAGGTTGCAGCGATGGCTACAATGCCTTTGTTTCGTTCTTGCCTACGGAAGGCGCTGCGGGTGATGTTTTTCATGGTGGGTGGTCGGTGGTGGTTAGGTGTGGTGGTGTGACCCTTGGGCGGCGTAAGCTTTCCAAAGATGCAAGGAGAAAAGGTCTTGTCTGGACCCATCCTTTTTGCATCCTTGAAAGCCCATCTGAACCAATGTAAAGAACCCCTATCTACTAGGTATATTATCCTACTATTTAGATTGTTTGTCAAGCGTGAAACAACCCTACAAATAAGGGTATTTATCTAATCTGTACGTATAGGTTTTTGCCAAACAGAGAGCTGACTAGTAGTAAGAGTAGGGCGATAAAGGCAATAATGTGCACAAAATAGCTGTCTATCAAGAACTTTTGAATGCGAGTTATCAATCTAACCACTAGGGCAAGTATGTGTTGCTTAACAAGAAGCATTCCAATTTTGTGTGGCCATGAAATTCGGATAAGTTTCCAGATGTAGGCTCCTGCAAGAAGGTTGTAAATATAAAAAGCAATTTCGAAAAAAGAATTATGAACGTACGGTATCAAGCCCAGTCCTCTATCCCCGATTGATAATAAAAGATGACCCAGAGAAACCCCAATTAAAAGAAAAGAGGCTTTAGTAAAAATCCAAGATGGCTTTATTGAAAGCTTGTGTGACCATATAATTTCAAAAGCAGAATAGACCAAGAGCAAAGACGTTGGAAGAATAGTAAGTGTCAAAAGTATGTAGGGCATGATTTGATTAAAATAAAACATATATGTAAAAATTATATCATATTTTACACATCACAACCCCTGAATAAGCATCATGCGAATTGCCCGGATTTCAACATAACTAAAAGTGTTGTCTAAAAGGTGCTTAACTGGAGCCAGAGAAAGTTTTTCTAATACCAATTTAGTAGACTCGCCCAGTTTGTGAGCCTTTTTAAAAGCCGCTAGAATTCTTTGCTGTTTTCGAATACTGACAGATTTATATATTGATGAGAAATCAAAAAATGCATCCCCTTCTAGAATTTTTTCACAGTGTTCAAGAATGGTTTCAGGTTTTAGATTGCGTAAGCGAGAAACTTCATCCAGAGTGTGACCTTCCATTATTAAATTTTTAGTCAGATCGAAAGTGCTTGTTCTGGTGTTTTTCTTTTTGTCCCCTGCCCTATTACTTTTAGTATAATTTTTTATATTATCATCCGGATCAAGATTGTTAGCACCAATATGCTTTAAAAAATCTACTTGTCGTTTTTTTATGTCAGCATTTTCCAATTGTAAAAGTCCTCGAACTGCCCCTGCTGATTTTTCGCGTAGTTCCTCGTCATATTCTACAATGTCGTCACTCACTTGAAGGGCCATATCGTTCAGGCCAATTATTCGAAGTCCTTCTATTGAACGGACTCGAGATAAAGCAACATACCCCATTCCCTTTTCAAAAGATTTAGACAAGTCTACCTCGACATAGTCCAAACTCATTCCTTGGCTTTTATGGACCGTAATGGCCCAAGCGAGACGGAGTGGATATTGGATAATTTCAGCTTTAACTTTTCCATCTTCTTCGATTTTCCAACTAGCCGGTTCCACGTCTATAACTTGGCCTTTATATGTTCTGACCGTCGGACCATTCTTGCCTAAGGCAATGACAGTTCCCAAAGTTCCATTCACATACCCTGTTTCAAAATTATTTTTAACAAACATAACCTTTGCCCCCACTTTTAATTTAATTCTCTCGATAGCGAGGCATGATTTTTTTAAGAGATCCGTTAGGACTTCGTTGCCACCCCTGGTGATCATGTCATATATTTTTTCATCTTCTTTCAAATCAGCCAGAGCCCGATTATTAATATTGTCTACATCAACATTGTGAGTGTAGAGACGTGTCGGTTCAAACGCTCCATCTTTTTCAGTGTGAGGTTTAGCGATTTTGCTTTTTAGTAACGCCAAGTTTTTAGGACTGACATTGTTTACTCGTATTTCATTTAGAATGGAAATTGTTTCGTTGTCTGTTTGACGATGCTGTTCTTCGAGGTAACATATTTTAAAGTTTCCATTTTTCCACGCAGATGAATGATAAATAAACTGCCCTTCGTCTTCATACGAAGCTGAAATTGGCGGTAACTGGAAAAAGTCTCCACATAGAATAATTTGAATACCGCCGAATGGTTTGTTGTTTCGTTTAAAACTTTTACATACACGATCGACGAGATCTAATCGATAATGATGAAGCATCGAGACCTCATCGATCACCAAGATTTTAACTTTTTCAAAGCGCTTCCATAGATATTGTTTTTCTTGAAGCGCTTCCAAATCGTATTCTGTTAGAACACTTTTGATCCCGAGTCCTGTCCATGAATGAATGGTCACTCCACCAATGTGCGTGGCTGCAATACCAGTTGAAGCAGTGATACCGACTTCAACGTCGCGATTCTTTAAATATTTAATATATTTGTTTAGGAGGTAGGTTTTACCGCTTCCTGCAGGGCCTGTTATGTAGGCGTTGTAACCCATTTTTAAGATATTCAATGCTTGTTCTTGGGTCATGTGAGGGAGATTATATCACAGGAAGTGGAGACGTTGACACTATTGTATATTCAATGTATTATTTTATCAAAGTTCTTTACATCTGTGATGGAGTTTGGGTTTAGCAATGAACGGCTAGAGTACACGCAAGTGTCCAAAGGCCTTTCATACTGAACCACAAACCAACCACCAATATCATGTATCAAAGTCAGAAAATTCTCCCTATCTTCATGCTCGCGGGCCTTATGGCCGCGATCATGGTGGCAGTCTCATTGCCAAATGAAAAGGAGAAAGCACAAAAACGCATCGCCCCATATGCCGAGGCGGTCAAAGTCCTCGATAAGATGGAGCAATCCAAATTGTCAGAGGGTGAAATCGCCAGGCTCATCGACAAGGTGAGCGTCGCCCTCAAAGAACGGAAGGTGACCTCTGTCGAGCTGAGCAAAACCAAGTCTCTTCCCTACTTCGGGTCATACTGGGTCGCCGATTACAGGATGCGTTTGCGTATCCTAAGCGGTAACCGAAGGCTTGAAGAGCTGAAGGCTCTGGCTAACAGCGACAAAAAGAAGAATGCTGATGATTACTTTCGCGCTCAAGAGCTCGGGTCATACATCAACAGTGTCAATCTCGAAGTCAGTGAGACCGACTTCACCTACAAGCCAGTGAACGCCAGTCGCAAAGATATTGCCAATCTCGTTGCCCGGGTTAAGAACCCATCTTTGCCACCAGTCGAGGTTGCCGGCTACCTCGACTTCGAAGTCGGCCCGTAGCCATCACAGAACAACAACACCGAACCCGAGGCCTGCATCAAAAGTGACTAATGATGCAGGCCTTTTCGTTTGTCTGAATACTTTCATATACAAAACCACCCCTACCATGACGGTAGGGGTGGTTTTGTTATGTGCTATAAGAACTTTGTGTTCTCGCACAGGTTAAGGGATTACTGTATAGCCACTAAGTTATTCTGAGTTGATGCTACGTAGTCACGGTAAGCTGAGGTTTTAGACCAACAAGGTGATGAAGAAATCCAAGGTTCCGGACCTTCTTCGTTGAAAAGGAGTTTGGCATAGCCAATGTTTCCTTCTGGTGAATAGATGTCGTAACCTAGTCTCTTGGACCGGTCGAGGTGGTAATGTTCGTTAATTTGGAATAGTCCAACGTCACGATTGTTTACGATACCTCGGAGAACCGAGCCGTCTTTGTTGTACTGTCTAAAGTGAGATTCACAATTAGAAATTTCAGCCATTAAAGGTTTGTCAGACGTATTGTCTCTAACCTTTTGGCCAAAATTGTAGTTTTTATTGTTGTTAAGTTTCGCTTGAACTGTTACCCCAGAAGCTGTTGCTGTTGTTGAGGCAACCAACGCACTTGGGCTAGCAGTTGTGATAATCGCGTTGGTTGTTGAAGTATTGGGAGTATCAGAAACCTGATTTGTTCCCAAGAATCCTGATGTAAGCATCGCGAGTCCAATGGTGAGTTGTATAATAAGCCAATTCCTTAATTAATAATGCGTATGTCGATTGCGGTCTGTTTATACGCTTGCACAATAAAACCACATGGAATGCATGTGGTACCCATACATACTAGCACGGAGACGCCACCCTGTCAATGATTTTTGATGAAAAAAGAGTCTGGAAGCCTTGATAATATGGCTCTATATAAGCCTATAAACCGAAAAACTACAAAACCACGTTTTTAAGGGTTTTGCTAGTTTGACGAGGCTTCCTCACCTTTTTGGTTTTAGTTGAGGCCTTAGATGATTTAACTATTTTTTCTTCGGGCAAATCAATGTATCCTTCGGGATATGCGATCGAAATTGGAGGTGGAGATTGCTCTTTGGCTATGATTTTTGAACCTAAAACAAAGGCACCGGTACTTAGACCTAAGGATACGATCATTATTATGGGCCAAAGGACGCTTTTGATTTTGAGGCTCATAGGCTTGATTTAATTAAATAAATTGATATACTGTTCTGGCTTGTGAATGCGTCTCTATCTTATAAGAAATCAGATGAAGCAGGCATAAATAAATCTTAAAATTACGATAAATGGCAACCAAAAAAGCTGGAGGTAGCGCAAAAAACCTCACCGATTCAAACCCACAGTACTTGGGTATTAAGCTCTATGCTGGAGAACGTGCTAGTGCCGGTGCAATCATCGTGCGACAGCGTGGTACTAAAATCATGGCTGGTAAAAACGTTGGTGTAGGTTCTGATCACACTTTGTATGCAAAGAAAGAAGGAACCGTTAGTTACGGTACGAAACGAAAGGTAAACTTTGATAATACTGTCAGTAAGAAAGGTGTAGTGAATGTAGAGTAATCTATACAAATACATTATAAAAAAGGCCCCTTTACGGGGCCTTTTTTATATACTATTGTTTTAGATAGATATTGTAGTTTTTTGATATGGGAAATTCAGCGCCATCTTTGAGGGTAGTAGTTTTACCTAGTACCATCCAAGGTGTCGCTGATAAAAAAGCGAAATCACCACAAACCTAAACTCCACTCCTAAAAAACAAATGAGCAATCGTCTAGTCCCAACTTCCGCTACCCAAGATCGCGCAGTGTATATCCTCGGTGCGTTCATCATAGCAATCCTTATCACTGTCGCGGCCATCGAAGTCGGCTCGATCAAACACTGGGCCAAGCTGTACAAATGGCTCGAACACACCGCGACAGTTACTAGCCTGTGTCTTTGGGTCGGTTATGTTGCATTCAATACTTTTATGTTCTTTTCCGAGTATGAATCTGGAGATTCCCAAGACAGCCATCCCGGAAGACGGATGCTGATTGGAATTGGCATCTTGGCGATCTTCATCACGGGGTGCTTTTTTGCCCCGGTGTTCATTGCGTATCAGGTTGCGACCATCGTCGGAGCTGTGTGTGCCGTTGGGTACACCTTTTGGTGGGCGTCACCGATCAGGCCGAAATCGAAATAATGTCCTGGTGATAACCTTCGCAGAGCCGTCTACCCTATTTGGCATATGGGTGGGCGGCTTTTTGCTTGTATAAAAATGTAGATTATATTAGTCTACCCGATGGAGGAAACTCTATATGTCATCACCTACACTCATAAAGCCAGCAGAGTATCTGGCAAAACTCACCAGCCCACACGGGCTCGGTATTCACGAGTCGTTCATCGTCACTGATGACTTCTCGATCAACGGCGGAAAGAAGAATCCTATCAATTCCCTCTGTTTCCGGAACACCACCTTCAACGGATGGCTTCACATCGAAAATGAGCCAGACTGCAGGATCGGCTTCGAAAAGTGCAATCTCCTGGGCGGCCTTCATGTCTCCGGCTGTGAAGGTTCCGCATTTCACATGTCTGATTGTGCCGAAGTCAGGTACATCGACATGTACAGGAACAGATGGAAGAGGTTGTCCATCGAACAGGTCAAAATCAAGGCTCATCTGGATCTGTCCGGAACGGAAGTCTCGGAGGTTCTCAAGTTGCGCTCGGTTCAGGCTGAAGGCTTGGTTCTCTACAACGGCCGAGTGGATCTGCCTTTCAGCGCCGCGCGCGTTGTGCTCGACGATCCTGTCTTCGCCCTGCAATTCGAACTGGCCCGAATCCCTGTGATGGCCTCGACAAACCTGGTCCGTAGCATGTTGAGCGGACTGATCGGGGTCGAGGCCTAGTTCCCAACCCTGAATCCCACTAAACGAAACAATTCACGCCCCGCGCGGTCCAAAGGAACCGCCGGGGTTTTGATTTGCTTCAAAATAAAAACCTCTCAAGATGTGAGAGGTTTTTATCTATATAAATCTTTACGCCGCTAGAATATTTACCGTAAACTCTGCTGTTTTATCCTGAACTTTAATAGTCACCTTGTGTTCGCCTACTTCTTTCAATGGTTTATCCAAAACAATGTGTTCCGCATCGATATCCAATCGAGTCTGTTCCTTTAGAGCAGGAATCAAAAGGTCCTTGTGTACCCCAGCGAACAAGTGACCCTTCGCGTTCGCCTTTTCAGTGATTTCGATAGTTACACCATTAATAGCCTTAAGGTTTTTAATAAGGAGGTCTTCACGAATAGATTTCTGAGCTTTTTCCTCAGCCATTAATTTTTCGACTCGAACAAGAGCTGATTGAGTAGCCTGTTCTGCCAATTTGTTTGGAAACAAGAAGTTTCCAGCATAGCCGTCAGCTACTGTCATAACCTGATATTTGTGACCAATCTTTGGCACGTCGCGAAGTAAGATTACTTTCATGTGTATGGATAATTTATATGTATTTGATAAGTCGTGAAATACTAGCACTATTTGGTCAGGATTTCAACCGCCTTGGCCAGCTGGGGGTCTTTCTGGGCTTTGACGTCATCTTCACTGATTTTGACCTCAACGTCAGGCTTTATGCCCACCTGAGAGATTGAATTACCCTGTGGAGTTAACCATCTTGCCACTGTTACCTTCAAAGAGGTGTCTGGAGTGACTTGAACCAATTCCTGGACTGATCCTTTTCCAAAAGACTGAGTTCCTACCAATGTTGCCACTCCTTGTTCATGTAAGGCACCTGCCAAAATCTCGGAGGCAGAAGCGGATCCCCCATCTATCAAGATGACAATCTTTGGAAGCTTTTTATTTGCAAAAGTATTATATCCCTCACTGCGGATCACGTCTTCGGGCTTGTTAGTTCCATAGCTTTCACGAACCACTACTGCTCCTCCTGGTAAGAAGTTACTTGCAATTGATACTGCTGAGTCAAGAAAGCCTCCAGGGTTTCCGCGAAGGTCAATAATTAATTTATTTGATCCACTAAGTGCGAATTTGTCGATTTCCTTATTGAATAGATCCCGAGAATTTGCATTAAATGAATATAATCTGATTGTGTAGATTCCAGTTGATGTAGAGTAGTTTGCATCAAGAGTCGGTAAGTTTATAACGTCACGAGTGATTTCATACACAATTGGTTTTGTAGAACCTTCACGTAAAATAGTTAAGATTACCTTTGTCCCTTTTTTTCCACGAATTAGAGAAACTGCTTGATCGACTGAAAGATCTGAGGATATTGTGTCATTTATTTTGATGATTTTATCGCCAGTCTTTATTCCCGCTCTTTCTGATGGAGAACCTGCAATCGGAGCAATCACCGTTAAAATGCCATCTTTTTGGCCTACTTCCATGCCTATACCCTCGAAATTACCGTCTATTTGGGTCTTAAACGATGTATTTTCCTCAGGTGTAAAGAATGTCGTATATGGGTCTCCCATAGCTGAAACCATGCCTTTTATGGCTCCGTAAATTCTGTCCTGATTAGTAGCTACTGTAGTAGTGGCAATCCCAGCCGTTGAGGTCGCTACATGGGTCGGTACGTATTTTTCATTTACCAAAGTCCACACTTTCCAGAATAGGCTAAAGTCCAAATCAGAGACCTTAGTTGAAGCAGAATTACCGCTGAATTGTCGGGCTTCAACATCGTTTGATTTGCCTGTGACGAAACCAATACTAAACATTGCAATCAAAACAAAGATAGCTACTATTTTTTTAATTGGATGTTGAGGATGTGCCACGTTGTTTGTTTCTGATTCAGAATTCATGAGGTTTATTTGTTAAAAATTATGTTAGCAGTATCTCATAAATGGTTGTATAATGCCAGTTAATAATTTCGTAAAACAATGACAGCAAAGCCGATATACCTTTTCGATACGCTCCACAAAGAAAAAAGAGTTTTTACCCCTATTAAGGAGAATGAAGTGACAATGTATCATTGTGGTCCGACGGTGTATGACTATTTGCAGATTGGAAATCTAAGGTCATTTATGTTGGGAGATTTATTAAGAAGAGTTTTTCAATTTAATGGATACAAAGTGAAGCAAGTTATGAACGTCACTGATATTGGCCACCTGATTTCGGATGCTGATAGTGGTGATGACAAAATGACCAAAGCCTTAAGAAGAGAAGGAAAAGAACTGAATCTGAAAAACATGAAGGATATTGCGTTGTTTTATACAGAAGCTTTTAAAAATGATTTAGTTGGTCTTAACATCATGACTCCGCATGTACTGCCTATGGCCAGTGATCACATACAAGAAGACATGGATTTAATTGCTACCCTTTCACAGAAAGGACTGACATACGCAACAAGTGACGGCCTGTACTTCGATACCATTAAATATCCAGAATATGGAAAATTAGGAGGAGTGGCGATTATTGATGAGAAAGAATTACAAAGTCGACTTGCGACAAACCCAGAAAAAAAAGATCCACGAGATTTTGCTTTATGGAAGTTCAATCCAGAATTGGGATACGAAGCGCCCTGGGGAAAAGGTTTTCCAGGATGGCACATTGAATGTTCTGCTATGTCTATGAAATATTTGGGAGAAACATTTGATATCCACACTGGTGGAATAGATCTTATTTCTACACATCATAATAATGAGATTGCTCAGTCTGAAAATGCCACTGGCAAGGCCTTTGCGCACTATTGGCTTCATGGTGCTTTTTTGAATCTAAAAGATGCTAAAATGGCAAAATCCACAGGTGGCATCAGCCTCAAAGACCTAATCGAAAAAGGCTACTCCCCTCTTGATTATCGATATTTGCTGTTAACAGCACACTGGTCTACCTCCCTTAATTTTAGTTACGAATCATTAGATGCTGCCAAACAGGCACGACAGAGATTGGTCCAACAAGGCGTTCTTATGAAAGCAAACAGTAATGCAGCAGAAATTATTGATCAGTCGCAACTCGCTGAATTCACTGACATTGTGAATGATAATTTGAACATGCCAGGCGCCGTCTCATATGTATGGGGTCTAATTAAATCAAACAGCATAAATATTTCTACATTACTTAAGTTCGATGAAGTGTTGGGTCTTAATCTAAATATTGAAATTGAAAATAATATTAAATCAGAAGATGATTTCCAGAATACTATCTCAGATGATATTAAAAAGATTATTGAACAAAGAGATTTGGCACGTCAAAATAAGGAATGGAAAAAATCAGACGAGTTACGTGATTTTCTCACAAATAAAGGATATGAAGTTTTCGACACCCCAGAGGGTACCCGAATTAAAAAATTAGAGGTATAATATCTACATACAGAGCACTTAACAAAATTATCATATGAGTATTATTTTATTTTCAATTCACTTCGCAGCACTCGCTCTTGGGGCCGGCTCTGCATTTATTATAGATTTATTTTTTGTCACCTCGGCTAAGACTAGAATTTTGTCGGCACGTGACGTCAAAATGATTTTTAGACTTAATCTTTCGGCCATTGTGTCAGTAGTCATTGCCCTTGTGACAGATGTCAGTATTATTTCTTTCGAAGTGATGCAGTCATCAGATTCTTCTTTCTCATATTGGTTAGTGAAACTTCTTCTTCTCTCTATTATCTTTCTTTCTGCTCTTACCCTTCGTAAAATTCATCTCCCTACCCTTTTGCGTCATCAAAAACATAATGTGCATTTGTCTGATAGTTTTATTTATCACAGTGATTCTCTAATTAACACCGTGATTGTCTCGACAATCACGTGGGTGAGTGCTGTGCTCGCTACAAGTTATGAATATTTGGCTAGTGTCCGAAATGTGCCTACCCCGTTGTCATTTATTATTCTCTATTGTGTAGCGCTGTTCTTCTCAATTAAACTCTTCTCTTTCTTGAAAGAGAGAATCACCCGTATTCATCTCAAATCATAAGATTTTCTTTTGTTTCCAACCTATTTTGGGATAGTTTTTGTAAGGTGAAAACTTGTTCAGTTGCTATTAACAGCTTGTGAACATTTTGATGGTTTTTTGATATTTTCTTTATCTTACATTCAGGTGTAAAATGTACACCATGGCTCAACGTACACAATCTCGTGGGTTATATAAAACCCCATATACTTCGATCGAGTCTGGTTTCGTCGGTGCTAATAGTTTACGTGTCCCCCCTCATAATCTTGAAGCAGAAAAAGCAGTTCTAGGATCTTTGATGATTCGCAATCAAGCCTTCTCAGATATTCTGGACATTATCAATGAAGATACTTTTTATAGTGAAAAACATCGCCTGATTTTCCGTGTCATGAATGATCTTTTTAATACTCACAGTCCAATGGATTTGGTGGCAGTTAAAAACCTTCTTCAGGAAAAGCAAATACTAGATCAGGTTGGAGGTGCTTCATACCTTGCTGAATTGGTTCATGTGGTTCCTTCGGCTACTAACCTCGAACACTATGCTGAAATTATTCAGAAAAAATCATATATGCGTAATTTGATTTTAGCCTCTGACCATGTTGCTCATATCGGTTACGAAGAAGCAGGACACCTAGACGAACTACTCGATCAGGCGGAAAAAAGGATTTTTGAAGTGACAAATAAAACGAGTGCAACAAAATTCCGTGATGTAAAAGATGTGCTTAAGGGTGTGTGGGAACAAATTGATAAAATTCACAACTCTGGTGGTGAGGCTGGGCAAGGTGTTATGAGTGGTTTCCCAGAGTTAGACTTAAAAACAGCTGGTTTTCAAAAATCTGATCTCATTATTCTTGCCGCGCGACCATCAGTGGGTAAAACAGCTTTCGCTTTGGACATTGCTCGTAATGCTGCGGTTAAATACAATATTCCCGTTGGAATATTCTCGCTTGAAATGAGTGCCGCCCAATTGATCAATCGTATGCTTTCGGCTGAATCAATGGTGGATTCATGGAAAATGCGCACAGGTAAACTTTCTCGTGAAGAAGACTTTGCACAAATTGGTGAAGCTATGGCTCGTCTTTCAAAAGCACCAATTTACATAGAAGACACTCCTGGAAATAATATTTTGAAGATGCGAAGCGTGGCCCGACGTTTAAAGAGTGAAAAAGGTCTTGGACTTATTATCGTAGACTACTTGCAACTCATGGCCCCTACTCAGTCTGTTAAAAGTGATAACGTGGTTCAGCAGATTACCGAGATTTCAAGATCTTTAAAACATCTCGCTCGTGAATTAGAGGTGCCGGTTATTGCCCTTTCTCAGCTATCCCGTGCCGTAGAACAGCGTGGAGGTAAACCTCGTCTATCTGACCTTCGAGATTCAGGTTCAATTGAACAGGACGCCGATTTGGTTATGTTCATTCACCGTGAGGATAAATACAAGGATGAACCAGGCTCTGCTCCGAATGTGACTGAAATTTTGATTGAAAAACATAGAAATGGTCCAACTGGAAGTCTACAGTTGTACTTCAACAATAAAATTACCAGCTTCCAAAGTGTCGAAAAGAAAGACTTTGGTGATTTTAGCGAACACATGGGTATGGAGCCAGGAATGTGATTTTACGAAATCACGTCGCGCACCGTCCATTAAAGCGCGACGTGATAATTACTTAATACGTGTATGTCCAGTATCGACAAACTAACTGAAATATTTAGAAAGTTTCCCGGAGTTGGCCCACGCCAAGCCCGACGATTTGTCTATCACCTGCTTTCAAGAAACGACAATACCGTAGAAGAAATAGTTGAGAATATTAAAAAACTAAACAATGATGTGGCACAGTGTAAATTGTGTCAAAGATTTTTCTCAGTTAAACAATTGGATATCCCAAATGTTTGTCAGATCTGTGTTGATGGTAACAGAGAACAAAATATTTTGATGATTGTCGCTCGAGATGTTGATTTAGATAATATGGAGAAATCTAGAGCATTTAATGGTTTGTATTTTGTACTTGGAGGAAATGTGCCGATTCTCGAAGAGAAGCCGTCAACGTTCATTAGACAAGAGCAGTTATTAGAACGCACGAAATCTCTTTCAAGCACCTCATCAGGCCTTAAAGAAGTAATTATCGCGACTAGCGCCAATCCTGAAGGTGAGAACACTTTTTATTATGTTCAAGGACTTTTAAAGAAACAATTAGGTGATGGAGTTAGGGTAACAACCTTGGGACGTGGACTTTCAACAGGAACAGAATTGGAATATTCTGATGCGGATACTATTAAGAGCGCAATGATGAATAGACGATAGGTTCAGAGTAAGAAGCTGCTAGAAATGCCCAGAAACAAAAAATCCCCTTTCGGGGTTTTTTTTAGATTACTTGATTGAAGAAATCTTTACCTTAAAATGTGGCTGTCGGTGACCCTTTCTTGAAGTCCCTGAACGGCTCTTGTTTTTGTATTTATAAATGATTACCTTTGCGTTTCGTCCGATCTCAACAAGTTCAGCAGTAACAGAAACACCCTTCACTGTTGGATTTCCAAGAGTAGTTTCAGTACCATTTCCTGTCATAAGAACCTGATCAAAAGTAAGTTTATCGCCTACCTTGTGTTCACCTTTAATCTTTTCAATTTTAAGTGTAGTTCCTTCGGATACTCGGTATTGCTTGCCACCAGTCATGATAATTGCAAAAGCACCATTATTTTCAGGAGCAGTTGTTGTTGCCTTTTTTGCCTTAGGGGCTTTCTTTACGATTGTTTTTTCAGTTGCCATAGTGTGAGACAGTATATGATAAAAGATGTTAAAAGACAAGAGGAGCGTATAGATTTTCCTGCACGAGGATGATTTGACAGTATAAGCTTATTCGTGTTAAAATGTTACTGGCACAAAATTCACCACAACCAAAACCCACTCACCACCATGGCAGACAAAGATCGCTCGGTCAGAACCTTTTGCAAGACACTCGTCGTCCCGAAAACTCACCCCAAAGCAACAGAGCTAAGAGCCAGTCTTCGTTTGCTGCGGGAAGTTCTCGACAAGGAGGGCGAAGTCCAATTGAACAAGAGACAAAAGGAAGTCCTAACAAACTTCTTCGAGCTCGCGTTCGAGCAGCCGAAGGTGGCCAAAAAATAGGCCTCATCCTTGGTAGGCACCGCCGCCGCTTGGTTTTCAACCGAGCGGCGGCTTTCCTTTTGCATAGAGCTAAAAGAGCCTCAAGATATAAGGCCCAGAGGTCACAAATTCTGGGCTTCTAAATATCTCCCTAGCAAGAGTTTTGTGTATAACGGCACTATTAATAAATCTCTTTTTAAAGTCATTATTTATCGCTCCAATATAGGCTTCGGTATAACCGAGGCTTAGCATCATTTTCGCTCTTTCAACAAAAGTGTAAACACCCAATTGTGTATAGCCTCTTAAACATTTATTAATAACCCCAATCACTTTTCCATCAAGACTAGGAATAAAAAAACTAATTGCAATGACTTTGTCTGCATCTTTAATTAAAAGTCCTTTTAGCTCCAGTGCATTCATATACAAACTAAAAAAGCGCAGATCGTTCTCGATTTTGGCACGCTTGTTCATTTCTGCACTTCTTGTGTGTGACCACTCATTTAAAAAGGTTTTTATGGATTCCATTTCGTTTACAGTGTATTTGACCACTTTTAAATCTGGATGCCGAAGCTGACATTTTTTGTAATCTTTGGATACTTCAGGGTCTTCTAAATTGGCAACCTTTGTGACATCAATCATGAGTTCATTATAGGACGTGTATAACTCTACAGGATGAGAGGCCTCACCTAATTCATTGGCTGAAATAAATTGAGGCTTGAAATGAGCCTTAATTTCTGTACACATTTGATCAGAAGGTTCAGAAAAAAGAAACCTTACCTCATTTGTCACTTCCTTATGAATCATGAATACACGCTCATGATCTAAGGTCGCAACATAAAGCGATTTGTTCTGATGATTGAGCCAGGTGTTAATGGTATACGGAGAATAAAAGAAAATAGGTACAAATTTTCTAGATTTTAAAAAAGAATCAATGACCGCGTGGGATTCTTCAGGTTGGATTTTCTGTATTTCGAACATATCTCTAAAATTTAAACTTCCTCATCCTCATTCGGCTTTTCTAGAATAAGTGGCTCAATCCCAATGGATACTTCCTTTTCGGTGATGCGAAAAACATCCTTATCAATCTTCCTTAGTTCAAGGTCAGCCTTGTTGTAATGACTAACAGAAGTTCCAAGAGACTTACCTAAAGATTTCATATACTGATCATACGCCGACAAATGCTTGCCCAATTCCCCTACTCGCTTTCTGATGTCTTTTGCGGATTCTTCAATTTGGAGAGCTTTTAATCCCTGTAGAACTGTCTGCAGGAATGCTAAGAATGAGGTTGGTGACACAATGCACACATGTTTTTCCTTAAAGGCGTATTCGATGAGGTCTCGGGTGTTTACTTTAACTGATCCGATTTGAGCAATTAGCAGTTCATAATAGATCGCTTCGTGAGGGATGAACATAAATGCGAATTCCATGGTTCCTTCATCCGGTTTGATATATTTGCTGGTTTCATCAATGCGATTTTTAAGGTCATTACGAAAAGCCTTTTCTAATTTTTCACGCTCGACCGGATCCCGCTCTTCTGATAATCGATTATAATTTTCCAAACTGAATTTGGAATCAATAGGTATAACTTTATCCTTCACAAATACCACTGCGTCCACAATCGTTCCATCTTTAAATGGATATTGCATTTGGAACGAACCTGAAGGCAGAACGTTCTTTAACAACGTCTCCAAAAAGTATTCACCAAGAATTCCTCTCTGTTTTGGATTCTTCAATACATCCTGTAAAGATTGCAGTTGATCGGCAAAAGAGACTACTTGTTTGTTTGTCTCGTCTAATTTGGTTAGACGCTCGGTGATATCCTTAATTACTTTAAAAGACTCATTCGCCTGGTTACGAAAAGATTCTTGAACCATTCTAGATGTGTCCCCCATTTTTCCATCAACAGTACGTGAAAGTTCATTTAACTGCTGGGTGAGCATTTGAAGGCTGGCATTTTGAGCAGCTGATTGCGCTGTTGATTGGGTCAATATGGAGGTCACATCAACTCCTCCCTCTTTTTTTCGACTCTGCCAGAACACAAAAATTACGTTGAATATAATTACGATTAAGGCTAGAATGATGAGCACAGTATTAGTCATACGGTATAGTATAACAAACTTAATATAAATTTATATGAGCTTACACGAAGAAATCAAAGGACAAATTAAAGAAGCCATGATGGCCAAGGACGCCGTCAGACTGACAACACTACGAGGCTTGGTAAGTGCCTTCACAAACGAGCTTGTGGCAACACAAAGAAAGCCGCAAGACTTTTTAAATGATGAAGAAGTATTGGCAGTTATTCGTCGAAATGTAAAACAGAGAAAAGATTCCATTGAACAATTCACTTCTGGTGGCAGACCTGATCTTGCAGAAAGTGAACAAGCGGAATTGTTAGTATTAGAAAAGTTCTTGCCTCAGATGATGTCTCGTGACGATATAAAAGCTGTTGTAGAGGCGAAAAAGGCAGAATTAGGTATTGATGATAAATCCAAGCAAGGATTGCTTATGAAGGCAGTTATGACCGAATTAAAGGGTAAAGCGGATGGGTCTGATGTAAAGGCTGTGGTTGAAGGGTTGTTTAGCTAGACTTTCCACATTTCCTATATTGTGGTATAGTTTTGGTCGGGAAACAGTACCTGCTTCCTACCACCACTAACTCCAACCACTGAAGAAACAACTACCGACCATGAGAGGAAAACACAGTAGGAAAAAGCTAAGCCATCAACACGGACTCGATATGCCAAGTGCGACTTCTGTTGATCGTAAGCGGCTGTCCGCCAATGATCGCGATGATGAACCATACGCTGTCCGCCAAGAGGGCGATATGGTTCAAGCGAGTCCTGTTCCCCCTAAACGGACCACCGTTCTGGGCCCAGTTCACCAGACGGTTAACGGGAGGATTCAACACACGTTCAGCGCTGTCGAGATTGACGGAAGGATATTGATCGATGATCCCCGCATTACCGCTTGCGAGATTTCGCGTCTCCCGGGTGACTCTACTCAACGGGATACCCCGAGATTCTTAATGGGGTAAGATTGCCTCCCCCATTCTCAAACCTCACATACCCCCATCATCTGCAAAGGTGCTGGGGGTAGAGTTTTTTTATATTAACTATGCTATATTTTAGGTGGGAACAGTTCCCATTTTAATAAACTCCACACACCGTAAGGAGGTGAATACACAAATGAAAGAAAGTCATAGCGATATCCCAGACAGAAAATGGCTCGCCTCTGGCGGAGAAGCTGATGATGCTCTCACAGCAAAATGGCTTGCCGAAGATGAGGTAAAAAGAGCAGAGCGAGAAGCTGAAATCGAGGCAGAGCGAGAGAGGGAGATTCAGTTTTTACTCAAGGAAAAAAGAGACCGAGAAGGCTACCTTGAGCCAGCAGAAGAAGACGGACGAGACAACTAACCTACCCTCCCCGATTAAACGCGGAGGGTAGAGTCTTCTTTGGAATCTACTTCTTACTTTTCGTACTACTACTAGTTGATGTTGCATGCCCTGTCCCCTTTTTACTATTTTTTAAAGTAGATGAAGCGGTGTTAGATGCGATTTTGGGTATAACTTCACTAGCCGGAACTACCACAACGGCACTGTCCTGAATGGAAAAGGTGACCAGAATCAAATAACTAATTCCCCAGATCACTCCGATTGACGCAGATAGTGCGATGATGTGAACTAGGACGCTTTTAATAGAGATGCGTCTTAAAATTTTTGTTAAATAATCCATTGAGTAAAGTATATAGTATTCTCATTTTTTAACAAAAGTTTGGAATTTTTTTCATACCATGTTACTTTATTTATGGGGCTAACACTCGTGGACACGAGTCACGTACAACAACAAAAAAAAGAGGGAGGAATTTCATCAGATGAGCGCAAAAATAAGCAAGTGGGTCAATTTTTTTATGTGCACAGGCTTGGTAATAGTCCTTGGTGTCGGGCTCCTGTTTATGGGGTACTTCGAGGACTGGAACTTTGGCAAAATTCTCAGCGCTATTGTGTATTTTGGTTTCCCGTATCTTGCCGCTGTCATCATCCTGCCAAAGCATATTTTGAACTGGATGGAGGCACGGTCCGCCAGAGAACACAACGAAGTAATGGGATTTGCTCCTGCACAGAAAAAATCTATAAGCGACGAGGAAGGGATGTAATCCCGCTTCGTATGCTCACCCAACGCAAAACGCCTCCCCCTGAAATATGGGTGTGAGGCGTTTTTGACGTTTGAATCTTTTGAAGTTTTATCGCTTTGACCACTGTGGAGCCTTTCTCGCCTTCTTCAAACCGAACTTTCTTCGTTCCTTGGCTCGCTGGTCTCGAGTTAAGAAACCTTCTTTCTTCATGGTTGTACGGTGATGTGGGGCATGTTTGATGATGGCGCGAGCAATTCCGTGTCGGACAGCTTCAGCCTGACCTGCCATACCTCCGCCAATTGTCTTTGCAATAACTGAAAATTTTTCTTCAGTAACGGACGTGTATTTTTCAAGTGCCTCAAGAGCAACCTTCTGTAGATTTGAAACAGTAAAAAATTCATTTAACGCTTTATCGTTTACTGTAATTGAGTTTTTAGTAGCCGGAGTCATGCGAACACGAGCGATCGCTGTCTTTCTTCGGCCCACTGCTTCTATATATTTTTCCGTACCTTTGTTTTTTTCTGCTGACATAGTTTTGATAATTTATAATAAGTATTACTCGCTAATTTTTAAATTAAGCATCATTTTTGAGCGTAATTTGTTTGAAGGAAGCATTCCGTAAACTGCTCTCTTGAAAAGTTCCGAATGACCTTTTCGTGTTGCAAGATCAGCAAGTTTTTCATTCTTCTGTCCACCTGGATATCCAGAGTATGTTCGATACGTCTTTTCATCCTTCTTTGTATTAGAAATATCAGCTTTTGAAGTGTTGATGATTTCTACTTCAACAACGGGGATTTTGTTTCTTTCGTATGTAGGAGCGTTTTTACCCATAAGAATCATAGCTACCTGTGAGCATACTCGGCCGATCTTTTTGTTTTTTGCGTCAATTACGTGTTTCATAAATTTGATGTGAATTATACTAGCTCAACAACGGCCATTTTGCTACCGTCTGAAGGACGTCGATTCATTTTGATAATTCGGATATATCCACCCTTTCTGTCTTCATATTTCTTAGCAATAACATCAACTAACTTGCCGACAATGATATTATTTGACATTCTTCCAGCAACCAATCGGCGTGCAGCTAAAGTAGCACCTTTAGCATTGGTGATTAGTTTTTCTGCAAATGGACGAACTTCTTTGGCTTTGGCCTCAGTTGTTGTGATTTTTCCACGAAGGAAAAGTTCACGCGCAAGAGAGCGCAACAATGCTCGTCGCTGATTTCGTTCTCGTTTTAGTTTTCGGTTTGCGTTGTGATGTCTCATGGCAGTTTTGTAATAGTAATAATAAGTTGCTAATTATGCTTTAAGTGAAAGTCCCATACCCTTCAAAACGTCCTTAATTTCATCAAGGCCTTTTGCTCCGATTCCTTCGAATTCAAGGATATCTTTCTCTTTCTTTCTGATCAAGCCTCCAACACTTCGGATATTTGCCGATACCAACGAGTTCATTGTACGGTTCGACAATTCCAAAGATTCGATGCGAGTCTTTAATACTTCAGACATAGCTTCGTTGTCCTCTGCTTCGTGCTTTTCACTTTCTTCAGAAACAGATTCTGTCTTTGCTTTTTTGAAGTCTTCTAGATCGTCTTCTTTGAAGCCAACAATGGCCTTTAATTGTGTGATCATGATCTCGATAGATTTTTCTAGAGCTTCCTTTGGAGAAATAGTTCCATCAGTCTGGATAAACAATTTCAATTTGTTGAAGTCTGTTCGATCACCTACTCGCATTTGTTCTACATCGTAGTTTGCCTGTACAACTGGTGAAAAAGCAGCGTCAAGGTGAATTGTACCGATTTCTACACGATCTTTTTTCAAAAGTTCCTTTGGTACGTAACCAATTCCCTTTTCGATAGTAAATTCAGCATCAAATTCAGTGTCCTTATCTGTGATTGTACAGATGGGCATGTCAGGATTTGCTAATGTAACTTGTCCGGGCAATTTAAGGTCATCACCTGTTACTTTTTTAGCACCCTTTACTTTGACAGTCACCGTTTGAACCTCATCAGATGAGATAGAGAAACGGAATTTTTTAAGATTAAGAATGATGTTAATAACGTCTTCCTTTACGCCTTTAATGCTTGAAAATTCGTGACTAACGCTTTTAATTTTCACACTTGTTATAGCCGCTCCTGTAAGTGATGAAAGGATGATTCTTCGGAGAGAGTTACCCAATGTGTGCCCGTAACCAGGATAAAGACCGTCGATTTCGTATCGTCCGATATTCGCTGATTCTTCAACGACTCTTGGTTTAGATGGTAATAGAATATTGTTGTTTGACATGGCTTTGTTATTATTTAATTTAAATATTATCTCTTATAGAATTCTATAACCGCACCTAAATCGAACATGAGTTCCTGACCTTCTATTGAAGGAGCTCGAAGAACCGATGCTTTCTTTTCGTCTGCTTTCCATGCAAGCCATATTGGAGTAGTTGCGTTTTTAATTTTGTCATCAAGGGTAACGAAAAGAGCAGTTTTAAGACTACCTTCTCGGATAGAAATACTATCACCTGGTTTTACAACTGCAGATGGAATACCATTCTTTCTACCATTCAATAAAATGTGACCGTGAGAGACAACTTGTCGTGCAAGGCGTCTTGTTGAGACAAGACCTGCGCGGAAGACTACGTTGTCGAGTCTTGTTTCAAGAGCTGCATAAATGTCATTTGCAGGAGTATGGCTCTTTTTTTCGATTATTTTTTTAACGTAATTTGAAAATTGTTTTTCTGAAATACCATAAGTAAATCTAGCTTTTTGCTTTTCAATCAATTGCTTTCCGAAGTCGCTTTTAGCGCCTCGTCCTCCACCCTTTCCTTTAGCACCTTTTTCACCACTCTCGGAACGCATCTTAAACTTTTGAGTTTGTGTTTTCTCAAAGATTGGAGCTCCTAGACGTCGTGCAATTTTATATTTTGGACCTATTTTCATATATTTATATAATTAAACTCGTCTTGGCTTTTTAGGCTTGCAACCATTATGTGGTACAGGTGTTGCATCCTTGATAGCCGAAATAGTAATTCCCTTAGAAATAAAAGTTCGGATCGCAGACTCTCGTCCAGATCCGACACCTTTAACCACAACCGACACTTCCTTCATGCCCATGGCAATCGCTTTGTCAGCGAGGACTTCTGCGATCTTTGCAGCCGCAAAAGGAGTACCTTTCTTGGCACCCTTGAAGCCTAGGCTTCCGCTCGATGACCATGTCAAAGTGTTACCTTTGGGGTCAGCTAGGACAATCTTTGTATTGTTGAATGTTGATTGAATATTCAAAATGCCCACGTCAACTCGCTTTTTGCTTGCTGCGTTTGCCGCCTTTCTTGCTTCGGCGCTATCTTCTTTTTTTACAATTCTTGTCTTACCCATTGGTCTTTCTTTATTTATTATTAATTATTATTTCTTTGTCTCCTTCTTTCGGCCTGAACCCATGGTCTTCTTAACACCCTTTAACGTTCGGGCATTAGTCTTGGTTCGCTGACCTCTTGCAGGAAGGCGTCGTGCGTGTCGAGAACCACGGTAGCTCTTGATATCCTTTAATCGCTTGATATTTGAACCTACCTCTCGTTTAAGGTCAGCTTCTAGGGTTAAGTCCTCGATAAGTGTCTTAATTTTAGATTCCTCATCTGCTGAAAGATCTTTTGGTCGTTTTGCGAAATCAACGCCAGCCTGTGTCAAGATCTTGTGAGCACGAGATCGTCCGATACCGTAAAGGGCGGTAAGGCCCATTTCTATTCGTTTGTCATCTGGAATTGTAATACCTAGAACTCGCATGAAATTGATCGTTAATTTTTAATTTTAATAAAGTCTAACCTTGGCGCTGTTTGTGTCGGATATTTGCTTTACAAATAACATACACATAGCCCTTTCTGCGGACTACCTTACATTTAGCACATTTTTTCTTTACGGATGATTTGACTCGCATTTTTTTAAACCATTTTAAAAACCATTGTTTTAAACAGTGAGGAATATACTACTATATTTAAAATAAGAAGTAAAGCCTTTTTTGGTGAATAATTGTTAATTGATCAGGGGAACTGGGAATCTGTAGTAAATTGCTAGACTCTTCGTTCGATTCTATGGGTACTTCCGTACTGATCCAAAAGAACCGAGACCCTATCTCCCACAAAAACTTTGATACGGTTCTGTTTCATTTTACCGCTCATATAAGCCCTTATTTCCTCATTTGTGCCATTAATCTGAAGCTTGAATTGCGTATTAGGAAGAGCTTCGATTACTACCCCTTCTACGTATTGTTTAATATTTTTATTTTCTGTCATTGGACGGATTTCTATGATACCACAACGCTAGTTATTTTCAATTTTTACAGTTATTCGATTCGGATTTGTAGGAAAGTTTTTAACCCACCAAGGCCAAATTTCCAGATTGACTGCCTCCACTCCAATTTTATTTTTTAGATCTTTCTCGGCTATATCATAGTTCAGACCAGACAGTTCTTTTGTAATTACGTCGCTCGATAGATCACTTGAAATGGTTGTGGTTCCATTTAGTCCGATAGAAACAGGATCAGCGCCCATGTTGTTTAATTTGACCCCATCAGGTAATGAGAGGTTCAGGTCAGCAGTACCAACAAGAAGATTCTTGATGTTATCAGGCGATAAATTTATGTCTAGATTATTGTGAGTCTGGATCTGAACTGCCAAATCTGACTTTTTAATCAACAGGGTTGAAACATCCAAAGTAGCAGTACTTGTTCCGTTGATATGCAGTGTACTTTGTGTTCCACCAGGAACTATGAGGTAATCATCAGATTTTTGAGCGTCAATTTGTTTTTTGGCATTAACCAAGAGCGAATCCTGTAGATTTTGTAAGGTGCCGGGATCTATCACCAGCCTTGAATTAGTATTAGTGCCACCGTCAATAGAATCTTTTGTCTTGGCGTAGACTGTTTTGTAACGAGGAGTTGCCTTCAAAGCAGGCAGTGTAAAATCTTTGGTTCCAATGTTGTAAGAAGACCCTTCTTTTTGTGCTACGACTTTAGCTAATACTGTGCCAGCGATGGTACTTCCTTTGCTAGTTGTTTGTCCTGGAATGGTCACTTTGTCAGTAATAAAAAATATTTTACCGTCCGGAGATTCTAAACGAGTATTTTTTTGAAGAATTTGGGCAGATGATGAAAAATTATTGTACAGAATAACCGTGCCTTTGGCTTTTGAACCCAAGGCAGCTGTCCCCGTGGCATTTTGGATAGCAGATTCAGGTATATTATCACTTACCGACATCGTGACGACATCGTAGTCTGCTGAATTCGTACTAGTCGCATTGTGGGAAAGTCGAATATTCATTTGTACAGGTATTGGATTATTGCTTGCCACTATCGATACTGTACCTGTTGAAAATTTTGAAATAATAATAAAGGCAAGAATTAAGACAAAGACAAAGGCCACAACCCAAATAGTTTTAGAACGATTAGACTTTTCCTCCTTATCTACAATCTTCATTAGTTCCTTTGCGTGTTTTTGGGTAGTCGCATGTTTAACATGCTTTGGCTCATCAGCGACGCTAATGGTGAGGGGTACATTACGGATAGTACGCTTATTTGGAGGAATGATGTCCGAGAACTTTGCCGACATGTCAGCATTATATCACAATTGAAGCAGTATCAAGTTGTGGATTAAGCACTAATTCCAACAAAATCACTCACGGTGATATTTTCGTTTGGATTAAATGGAAGTAAACGTGTAAATATCTTGGCAACTTCATTTTGTCTCTTATCCAGGGCGTACACGAAAGTTTTAGTTAAAGCGTTTGGACTCTTTGGTAATTGAGAAATACCTTGCATAACCATAGCTGCCCAGTCTGTTCCCATTTTTTGCAATAGGTCTACTACTAGTTCTCTAGATTCTGGTTTTAATTTTCCACTTAAGAATAAATCAAGTAATGATTCTGTGGCGGCATGATCAGATCCGGTTTCTTTATTCATTTTGTGTATAGTTTCTTTGTATCCGAATGGAAGAGAAAGGATGTTAACAGTAGTTTCACTATGGATATAAACGATTTCTGTTATGTATGAACAAAAATTAATTATAACGACGCTTCCATTTTTTAAAGTAGACAAGTCGTTCTTGTCATTTAATGCCTTTTTAGCATTATCTGTAGTGATTTTGGCCAGAGATTGAAATGAGACTTTTTTAATTGAGGTTGGTAAAGTTTTTAGACATTCTGAAATAAGATTTTGGAAGCGTTTGTTCATGTAGCAATAGTAGACGGATGCTTTACATATAGTGGCCTTCTGTCTATTTAAACTAGCCACTGGATATCCATTCAAAGACACGTGTGAGACTTGCTTTTCAATAAGGACAAGATCTTTGGATGAAGAAAATACCTCTATGTTTTTAGGTATATTTTCCATATTAGCCTCTAGAATCGAAGTCTCACTAAAGATAATTGGTTTTAAACTCTCTTTTAACACAAGTGTGGTTTGAGAGACGTACCATGAAGGAGACAAAATAACCTGAGTACTTGATATGTCATAGGCCCTTGATTCAGCCTTTGATGACCAGTCACGAATGTCTTTACATAATTCTTTTAATAAGGAAATAGTGAGGCCTTCTTTGTCACCCAATTCACGAGGGCTCTTTTTTTCTGATGTAAAAATTGTCGCAATGTTTTGCCTTTCTTTTGACTGCGGAATAATAATTGCCGAGATGTGACAATCATCAATAAAAAATGTGAGGTTCGCAGGGATTCTCATACCGAATATTATATCATGACTAATTCATGAATAAAATTTGAAATTTATTCTAGGACTGCTTTGATACGACGAACACCTGACGCGACTGCCTCTTCCTTTGCAATTTTGAAGGTTCCTAATTCCTTTGTATTTTTCACATGCGGTCCTCCACAAAATTCTTTTGAAAATGCAGCCTCGATTGAGTCACCAATGTAATACACCGTCACTTTGTCTCCATATTTGTCACCAAAAAAGTGAAGCGCCCCAGTTTTTTCGGCTGCTTCACGATCTAATTCAACCACGTTCACAGGAAGACTTGCTTGGATTTTGTCATTAACGATTTTTTCAACTTTAGATTTTTCAGCTTCAGTCATTTTGGTCGGATGAGTAAAGTCAAAACGCATTCTTTCGGCCGTGATGTTGCTTCCTTTTTGAGAGACATGATCACCAAGTACTTCTCTCAGGGCCTGGTGGAGTAAGTGTGTAGCAGTGTGATACCTTGTTTCCACCTCTCCGTGACCACCAAGGCCTCCTTTGAATTTTTGTTCAGAGCCGGCTTTTGACACGTCTTGGTGTTGATGAATAAAAGAATTAAATTCTTCTACTAATTTTTGACGAGTGACGGAATCTAAGATTCCTAGACCTTTTGAAATGCGCATATGATTAATTTCATCAAATGAATTTTCAAGCGGAAAACCATACGTGGTGTACATCTTAAAAAGAGTTTCACCTGTGATTGTTTGATCAGAAGACTTATTTAAGATTTTGTCGAGCAGTTTGAGTCCATCATGTAATGTATTTCTAAATTTCTGTTCTTCTTTATCGATTGCTACCTTGATGGTTTCGCGTTGTTGCTTTACATTTCTATATACCTCTTCGTATTGATCAACCACTGTCTCCGCAATCCAAAACAATGAACCTGCTTTTAGACCCAATCTGTCAGCACATCGAACCGCTCGTCTGATAAGACGCCTCAATATATATCCTTGATCCGTATTTGAAGGCAAAACACCGTCAGAAATTAACATCACTGATGTTCGAACGTGATCAGCAATAATACGCTTTAGTTTTTTGAGCTCGCCTACTTCCAAACTTACTTCTCCCACAAATTCTTCAATTTTTTGGATAATCGGGCTAAAAATATCTGTGTCAAAGATATTATCTTTACCTTGAAGAACCATAGTGACACGTTCAAATCCTGAACCAGTATCTACATTTTTATTAGCCAATTTCCCTACCACTTTTCCATCCCTCTTTTCATATTCCATGAAAACATCGTTCCAGATCTCTACCACTTGTTGTTTCTCATCTGCCTTTAGATATTCTTCATGTGTTAATCCTTGGTTTAATGTGCCTGTAACGTCATAAAACATTTCTGTATCAGGGCCGCACGGGCCGTTCTCTCCCGGGCTCCACCAGTTACTTTTTGCATTTAAAAAATAGATTCTGTTTCCAGTTACCTTGTTTTTTTCAAAAATTGATTTCCAAATACTTGCGCTCTCTTCGTCTCTTGGGGCATTTTCATCGCCTTCAAAACATGTCACATATAGTCTCTGCGGATCAAGACCAAAACCTTTCTCTTTGTCTGTTAATAACGTGTAACTCCATTCAATTGCTTCCTTTTTAAAATAATCTCCCAAAGACCAATTCCCCATCATTTCAAAAAAAGTGGCATGAGTGTTGTCCCCGATGTCATCAATGTCTACTGTTCTTACACATTTTTGAAAATCTACCAATCTAACACCAAGCGGGTGTTTTTCACCTAATAAATATGGAACAAGGGGCTGCATTCCAGCAGTATTAAATAAAACCGACGGGTCATTTTCAGGAACAAGAGAGGCGGATGGGATTTCTGCGTGCCCCTGCTCTTTGAAGAAGTCTATAAAACGCTTCCTAATTTCGGATGATTTCATTGCGTTTGATATTAACATAAAGCAATCGTGGCAGAAAGATTCAAAATATTGACTTTTTTAACAAAAGGTATTATACTGCTCCACAGAATAAGTTCATCAAAGGTGTATCCATCGCAAAGTTTAGAAAGTAAGTCACTTATTTTTTGAACCCTGCGATGGATTTTTTGACGCCGATAGTCGGCGCCAGAAGTTCACGTAGCCACGAAGCAACCAACCACCAACGAAACCATGACAGCAACACCCGAGGCGCCTGCAAAGCCTCAATCCCACGATCACTACAGGAAACAGCTCCAGAAAAACTGGGACACCCCAGTCGGAACTCTCCGCCCACCAGCCAAGGTCACGCCCGGCCCAACCAACCTGAAGGGCGAGTCCCTTCAAGCCCACTGACCATGGACGAGAAAAACGAAAATACGTCCGGAGGTTCCGCAGAAATCGTCAGCGTAGGTCACCTGTAGCAGGCGGCCCGTAAACAATTCCCCCTCCACACGCTTCCCGCGGATGAGCCGACCCCCATCGACTTGTCCGCGGGATTTTTTTATAACTTAGTCTCAGATTCTGTATATTTAGAATATCTGCCCTCCCTTTTAGTAAACGCATCTAAAGAATTGTATTTGTATTGATAACCATATTGTTTCGTCAGTTTTGAACCATCAACTGCAACTGGATATGAATAGAATTTCCAGCCACCCTTTGAAGTCGGCACTCTTCCCCGGAATACATTCCACATAAAGGCAAAAACAATACGAATTAACCATGGAGGCAAAAAGATTGGTTTTTTACCCACGGCTTTGGCCATATCAGTAGCAGTCACGATTTGGCCAGGTGGACAGATGTTAAAAACCTCGTAGTCTCCCTTCAGTTCAGTAAAAGTAAATAATTCCACAATATTACACACATCATCTTCATGAATAAATTGTCGACACCATTTTTTAGTTGCCGGCACAAAAGAAACCATGAATGAGATCATTCTGTACACAAAATTACCCTTTAATTGACCAGAAAGGGCCGCCTGGAGACCAAATCGTACGCGCATGTAGCGTCCACGTGTTCCAGTGATTGCTGCGGGTCGTACAATGAAGATCTGGGGCACATGTGTTCCAGCTTTCTTGGCCTCTTCATATTTTTTATGGAGATGCACCTCAACTTCCTTTTTTTCAACACCGTATAAATAAGTGTTTTCACGAAAAGGCTCTTCTTCTTTTATAAAGTGATCAAGTTGGTTGTCTGAAAATGCTCCGTAACTTGAAACAGTAGAGAAATAAATCAGTTTCTTCACAGAAGTTAATTCAAAGGCGACATCGAAGACATTATCAGAGCCTGTCACATTCCATTTCCACTGTAATTCTTTTTTGCCAAACATTTCACGAATTTGCCACGCAGTGTGAATGACGACATCAGGTGTAAATGCACGAACCTGATCCTGCCAGTTTGTATCTCCAAGATTGCTTTGAATAAATTGAATTTTTGAATAATTGGGATTGTTCTTTAGTAACTGTGGCTCTGCTTCTTTGTCTACCAATAAAATCTTTTCAACATCTGCCCGCCCGCTGAACTGATCTGCCAACATTGCCCCGACGTATCCTGCTCCTCCGGTAATAAATAGCTTCATGTGTTATTGGTTAAATTTGTGTACAGATTATAAATGGTTATTGCTTTAAACGCAAAAAGAGGGATCGAATGGTGCGAAGCACAATGACAAAGTCCATGAACAATGATTTATTTTTTACATAATAAATGTCATATGCAAGGCGGAGCTTAGTCTCTTCTAATGATTGCGGTGGTAGTGCCTGACTAACCTGTGCCCAACCAGACAGTCCTGGTTTTAAAAGGTTTCTTATATTGTAGTAAGGAATTTGTTGAGACAGTTCTATTCCTCGATCATACAAGTCAGGACGTGGGCCTATGAGGGACAAGTCTCCTTTCAGAACGCTCCATAATTGAGGAAGTTCATCAATGCTGGTTTTTCGCATAATGCGACCAAGTGTTGTTATTCTCATATCGTCTTTTCCCACCCAAGCCCCATCATCATGCTTGGCTGCGCGCATACTTCTAAACTTTCTAATCATAAATTTCTTATTACCCTGCCCGAGTCTTTCTTGATAGACGAAAAGTGGCCCCCCGTCTTGAATCTTGATGGCGATCCAAATTAGTGGATAAAATATTAGAGAAATTATGAAGGCAATTCCCGCCAGTGTAATGTCGATTACGCGCTTACCAAACGAATAGCTGCCTTTAGCTCGAGAAGAGATATTTTCAATAAACCAATCATGCTTTAAAGCTGAATATGGAATACGGTAGAACACGTGTTCGTATACGCTATACATTGGGACAAAATCTACATTCATAAAAATTAAATCAAATAATTTTGGTGATACGTCTTTGATTTTAGCGTGATCGAGGTCGATCACTATCATCGAAACATCATTATCCATTACTTCTTGTTTAATAATATCCGGAATAGTGGCCTTGTCTGTCTCAGTTAGATCAATAATTCGTGACAATTGGAAGTCATAATGTGGATCATTGTTTACTTCACGAATAATATCTTCCATTTCTGTACCAGATCCAATAATAACTGCACGACGTTTTTTGCCAGGCAAAAAGAATGGATAGAAAATGAGTCGCCATAATGTGATGATAATTATGGAAATAAGTAAGTACAAGAAAAGGTTTGTTTTCGGTGTGATGCCAAAATATGGAACAAAGTAAAAGAAAGCAATTGCAACTAAACTGTTTGCGATCTGAGCCTTTATAATTACTGATGCCAGGCGAGAGCGCAGAATACTGTTATGTTTTTCGTATAAACCAGAGATATAGTACACAACCAATGAAGCCAGAAAAAGAATACCGAATGGTGCCAGGTGGGCTGTAAAAACGGCAAGTGAAGGAATATTAAATGCACGCAAGTACAGCATTAACCAAAGAGATAAAGTAAGACATGCAATATCCCCGATCAAAAGGAGAAAAGGTTCTCGCTTATTCGCAACTTTCATATTAGTATTATAGTACAGCCAAAAAGGCCTCATTACAACTAATTCCACATTGTCACATTTTAAGTTAAACTGACTAAACGTATGAAAATTCTGTATGTCATTACAAAATCAAACTGGGGTGGTGCACAAAGATATGTTTATGATCTTGCGACCAGCTTGTCCTCCCAAGGTCACGACGTTTCGGTGGTGTTGGGTGGAAATGGTTTATTGTCTGAAAAACTAAAAAATGCTGGTATTAATGTTTTTAATGTTGGCTCAATGAAAAGAGATATTAGTTTCAAAGACGAAATTAAGACTTTCTTCACGCTAGGTAGAATTATTTGGAAAGTACGACCGGATGTAGTGCATGTGAATAGTTCGAAAGCAGGAGGCATTGGCGCCTTCATTGCTCGTTTGTTATGGGTCAAAAGAGTGGTATTTACCGCTCATGCATGGGCTTTTAATGAAAATCGTTCGCACGTGCAGCAGTTTATTATCGGTTGCCTTCATTGGCTGACTATTGTGCTGAACCATAAAACTATCGCCGTTTCAGAGTCTGTAAAAAATCAAGTCATGTGGATGCCGTTTGTAAAAAATAAAATCAAAGTTATTCATCCAGCGAGCCCGGCCATTGATTTTTATTCACGTGAGGACGCTCAGAATAAAATTTCAACAATCCTAGAGGTAGAAAAAAACTCTCAGGCTCAATTTAATTTTTCACCAACTACAAAATGGATAGGCACACTTGCAGAACTTCATCCTGTGAAGAATCTCTATAGTTCTATCGAGGCAGTAGATATTTTAATGAAAACGAACCCAGAGATTGATACTAGATATGTGATCATTGGTGAAGGAGAGCTTAAAACAGATCTGGCTAAGTTTATTACAGAGAGAGGTTTGCAGGCCCATGTGTTTCTGACAGGGTTTGTGGACGAAGCTCCTCGGTTGCTGAAGGCCTTTGACGTGTTTGTGCTTCCCTCTTTCTCTGAAGCATTCGGTTACGTTATTATTGAAGCTGGAATGGCGGAGGTCCCTGTTATCGCCTCAAATGTGGGTGGAATTCCAGAAACAGTCCTCACGACCGAACACAATCCGTGTGGTATTTTAATTGCCCCAAGAGATAAAAAAGCTTTCGCTTTGGCACTACGCATGACGTTAAATTCAGAATTTGATGTGCGACTCCAGACAGATAATTTTAAAAAGAGAATTGCTGAAAACTTTTCACTCGATCGAATGGTCAAGAAAACTGTAGCAGTCTACGAAAATAAATAAGCCCCCCTACTTTATCATTCCAAGTTTTTTGGCCATTATTTCAATTCTTTTTATACTAGATTCAACTTCTCGTAGTCCGTCAAGAAAAAATTCTGGCTGTGTCGTATCTATGCCAATTGATTTAAAAATATCGTCAGGTGACATACTGCCTCCAGCTGAAAGAAACTTGATGATGGAATGTATAAACGTCGGGTCTTTTTTATATCGAGCATATAAAGCTTTACTGATTATCTGGCCGTAAGCATAAGTGTAAACATAGAAAAAGTGTCTAATATGAGTCCATTGTACGAACATATACCCATCAACATCCTTCATCTTATATAGTGGGCCTAGGTATTTGGACATATGCTGATTATGCAGATCCGCTAACCTTTCTTTGGTAATTGATCCCTTACTCCTAACTTCATTATGAATTTCTATTTCGTAATTAAAACATGCTACTTGGCGAAAAATTGTACCGATGTCATCTTGTAAGCGCTGGAATTCTAATTCAACTCTTTCCTTGTCAGTGAGTTTTGCACTAATGGCTTCAACTGCAATATTTTCAAAGAAAGTGCTGGCTACTTCGGCTACAGAAATGGTGTAATCTTGGTACATTGGACTTTGAGTTTTGGATAATTCTCCGTGAAAAGCGTGCCCCATCTCATGAGCAAGAGTAAAAAATGAATCAACGTTTGGAGTGTTATTTAGCATAATCATCGTCGGTTGATTTATTGAAGACGAACAGAATGCTCCGCCGCCTTTACCTTTTCTGGGGTAAACATCAACCTGGCCATTTTTTAAAAGCTTCTGGAAAATTTCAGCAAACATCGGATCAGTTTTTTTCAATGCTGAAGTAAAAAGAGATACCCCTTCTTCAAAAGCGAATGGTGTAACTTTTTTGCTAATACCCACAGCCCGATCCGGGTAAGATAAGGTTTTTTCTTTCAGTAGTTTTGCTTGTAAAGCATGAAATTTGTGGCTGATATTAAAATTTTTTGTAATCGTTGTCACAAGATTTTCGATACTTGCTATTGAATTTTGATTACCAATGATCCATGATTCGTAAGGCTTTTTGAAACCTTTTAATTCATCGGTAGTTTTTTTATCGGTCAAGATGGCAGTCATCTCGGCCTCAGCAAAAAAACTGATCTCTTGAAGTTTCTGACAAAGAAGGGTGTGCAGAGCATGACGTTCTTTTTTTGGAAGGCTACGGATCATGTTTGTCGCTTCTGGCAATGGTAGATTCTTACCTTTCCACACAAGCGTTTGCGCATTGAGGAGTTTTTCAGAATAGTCATTCCACATCCCTCGAGAAGAGGGATATTTTAAGTTTAAAATCTTTTCCTCAGGTTCAGATAATTGATATTTTGCAGTTAAAAATAGTCTGTCTAGTAGGTATTTATATTTCTTTAATTCCGTGGCCTGTAAAAACTTATTCTGTTGTGACTCGGAGACTTTACCCAATCGTAGTTCAAAGAAAATAATTTTATTGAATGCGGCAGTAAGGCGACTGCTCAGAAGGTTCATCTTGGCTTGGGCCGCATTGTTTTGACTATCAACAGCAAGGAGCATCTGCAAATAAAAAAGTGGCTTTGAAGACATCACCCCTGCTAATAATATTTCGTAATCGTCCAACGCTGTTTTAAGTGTAGCTACGTCATGTAAGTATTCTTGATTGTTGGTGTATTTTTTTTCAAAACCCACACACATGTTTTCAGCAGCAGCTACATCAATTTCTATTAAAGGGTCCTTAATGCTTTTTTTGTAAAATAAGTTTGCAAAGTCCCATTCAGTTTTGTACGCAGGCTTTTTCATTTCTTTTTCTTAGGACTGGCTGCCTTTACTGCTCCATATTTTTGAACATGATCTTTAAAAGCATTGCCTGCTTTTGTCCTGTATTCGCAATATTTACACGTAGCTGATTCTTTTGGTATGTCATTTCCGTCAAGGCATTTTTTAATTGAAACAAGTGTCTCTTCTATCCATGAATTATCGCCTGTATATGGTATTACTGTCATTTCAAATTCAAGGCGAGCTTCGAAGGAATCACGAGCTTTGGTGGCATTGGCATACACGAAATAACCCGTAGTAGATACTTTGTGGTCATTCTTCTCCAATAGCCACTGGTACACCTCCATTTGGCGTTTGTAGGCGATTTGCCAGTCTGCATCAAGGTTTACTTCGGTGTCTTTGCTGGTTGATTTATAGTCGACTACAATCAATTCACCCATTTTATTCACCCATACATCATCCACAGCGCCAAAGATGATAAAGTTATTTTTCTTATCCAAATATTGCACTCCGACAAAATTTTCTCTCCAGACATCTAGATCTTTGTGGATAAAAGGTACCGCATCAATTTTGTAACTCACCATGAGGGGGTGCGCCGTCTTTGCACTACGATGGATATCAAATTCTTTTTTTAAGAGATGATCAACAGCACTGTTGAGATTAAAAGGAAAGCTATCAGGTCGAGAGACCCCAATTCTACGGTCTAAATAAAAGCAACGGGCACATTCAAGAAACATGTCGATCTTCGAGCGGCTTAATTTGAAGGGTTCGGTACTGTCTGGAATATATAATTTCTTTTTGTACGGAATAAAAGCCATAATCTTATTTTTTTGTGGTAATAATTTTATTTGTTTCTTCTAGAACGTTAAAAATAGTCTCTTCGCTGAAGTGAAGTTCTTTCATAATGGCGGTATTTGAATGTAACTGTCGACAAAGGATCACATTTTTGTCTATCAACATCTTCTTTTGGCTTGCATCAAGAGCGCTTAGACATGTAATCGGGTGCGATTTGGTGTCTTCAATCATGTCATGCAAATTTCCAGTCTCTGGATACACCCAGCTTAATAATTTGACTCCGTTACACACAGCATAGGTGATCGCAGTGTCCGTAAACTTTGTATTTGTAATTAAGTACCACTCGGCCAATTTACGAGGTGTGCCGCCGTAATCAAACATGTTTTGTTTTATATCGTTATAACGCGCACTTACGTAAAGGGCGACTTTTAAATCTGTCTTTGAAGCAGGATCGTTGTGATATTTTACTTCACCCATAATTAATTTATCAGCGTTCCACGCCACTAGATCTACCTCGTGAGGAACACAGCTACCCATCACCATTTGGCCAGTTAAGGTTTCAAAACCCTGAGTCTTGAAAATTTCAGCGATATATTTTTCAAAAGGAAAACCGGTCGGGCCAAGTTCAAAAAGAGACCTCTTAAGTGAATATCGCAACGCCGCATCCCCCGCATATTTTTTGAGACATTCAAAAGCTAGTTTGTATAATTCGGAAACCGTTACCTCAGATTTCTTTTTGCCTTTCAGATGTTCTTCTAGATAATTTGAAACTTCGGTCAGAACTTTATCAGCCGAATGACCACCGGCACCAGCTTTAATGAGAGAATTTCTTAATTTATGAGGTTCATAAACCTCTTTGGTGCCGTCAGTCTTTACTAATAAAACTTCCTGAAACATGATTAGCTTATAATACCACCACCTAGGCACCTTTCGCCACTGTACAAAACGACGGATTGTCCGCTTGCTAGGACCTGCGCTTTAGAAAATGTCACCCTGCTCGTATTTGGGTCAAAAATACAGTCCTGTTTTTCTTGTCTGTATCTAACTCTAGCCTTTAAATTGCTGACAGTATTTGTCTTTTCAGTGTTCCAGTTAACGTCGGCTAGCTGGGCAATCCTTATGCCTTGATTGTGTTCAGAACCTTCAACGGTTAAAAGATTATTTTCTATGACGGTGATAGTATTATTTGAAACGTCTTTACTTAGAATATACATCGCTTTGTCGTCTGCGCCAGTTTTAAAAGCCTTAAATCCAACACGTTCTCCTATTGTGTATAGAATTGCACCATCGTGTTCCCCTATTACATTTCCATCAATATCAAGAACAGATCCAGATCTGGTCTCTATATTTTTCTTTAGGAATTCTTTCATATCAACATGGCCAATGAAACAAATTCCCTGGCTGTCTTTTTTGTCAAAAACTGGTAATTTTGCCTTTTGAGCAATCTTACGCACTTCCGTTTTGAGCAAGTGTCCAACAGGAAAAAGCACTCTGGACAAATCATCTGAATTAAGAGTCCATAAAAAGTAACTTTGATCTTTGGATGGATCCTTTCCTTCAAATAATGAAAAATAGCCGTCATCAGTTTTTTTAACATTTGCATAGTGACCAGTGGCTACATAATCAATGTCCATTCTTTTGGCCATATCTAGAAAACCGCCAAATTTAATGTGACGATTACACATAATGTCCGGATTTGGAGTGCGCCCTTTGGCATATTCACTGATCATATAGTCAACTACCTGCATTTTATATTCAACGCTTAGGTCAAGAGTTAAAAAAGGAATATCCAGCTCTGCGCAGACTCGCATGGCGTCTCGTCGTTCGTCTTTCCAGGTACATTCAACATCGTTTGGTTGCCAAACTTTTATAAAAACACCGGTTACGTCGTAACCTTGTTGCTTTAAAAGGTACGCTGAAACAGACGAGTCGACCCCGCCCGACATTCCTACCCAGACCTTTTTAGACTTTCCAATCATCCAAGGATACTACACCATTTAATGGCTCGATGCCATTTCCAGGCTATTTCAAATATTGGTTTTTGTAACGAATGTGCTCTGCAAATGTTTTAGCGAAATGACTTATTCCATCCTTATCATTTAAAAAGAATACATATTGATTTGGAGTCGGTTCTGCCGCCGCAAATAATGTTTCAAGGCCTGGATTTGAAATTGGTGTCGGAGGCAAACCTTTATATTTGTAGGTATTGTAGAGAGAGTCAATTTTTAAGTCGCCTAAAGTTAGTTGAGCAGATGTTTTTTGATTTATATACTTAAAAGTAGAATCGACTTGTAATGGCATGCCTTTTTTTATTCTGCGCCATAGCAAATCGGATACAATTTTGCGATCCTCTAAAGTTCTCACTTCTCCTTCTAGAATTGAGGCCATTTTTATAATATCTGCAAATGAGTGTGTAGAACTTGCGATTGCCTCAGCGAATAAAGGATTATCAGTCACTTTTTGTTCAAAGGTATCCCTCATTTTATGTATAATTTCACCAGATGTTGCATAAGGCATAAAGAGGTACGTATCTGGGAAAAGGTATCCTTCATAAGGCTTAGCAGAGCTCGCAAACTCTAATGCGTCAATGGCTGGAAATTCTTGGTGTACCTTATTTCCAATGTCAATAACGTTCAACCCTTCTGGTATGGTAATTTTCTGTGGCCTAAAACCCATTTCTCCTTGAGCTAAGCGCCTGGCAATTGCACTTAGACTGTAACGACTTCTACCAGATTGGCCGCTGTCATCTGAGAATAAGTAATAACCAGCTGGGATACTGTTTTCACTTCCACGCAATGTAATAATCAGGCGGAAAAGGAATGGAGAATCAATGATCTGCTCTTTTTCTAATTCATGTGAAATACTAATAAGGCTTTGCCCTTTATCAATATGTACAATCACTGATCCGTCCCGTGGGATTTCAACTGGTATAAATATTTTAGCAGCTATTCCAACTACCAATATCAACACTGCTAGAAGTACCGAGTAGATTACAAATATATGTTCTTTAAAGATTCTCATTAGATATGAATTAAAATTATTGAGGTAAGTTTGATGGTGGTTCGGCTTTCTTGGCAGTCACACGGTTTACACTTGGCGTCTTTGCGACTTCTCCTGGGAAGTGGTAAATAGTTGCTAGCTCTTCAGCACTGAATGTGGTGATTTTTGAATCAAACCATGTTGTTATATCTGAAACCCAGAAGTTCGAAATCAATTCTTCCTCTTTGTGAGGATACGGAACAAAGTCTCTATAAAAGAACGATCGGTGCCGATAAAGATCGAAAAGTCTTTTTTTATGACGAGAAAGTCTCTTGTTTCCGAATGGTAAGTAATGGTAACGCCACTTGTCATCGTCAATGTCATTCACACGAGCAAAACTATTCAAATTCGGGGCATTGAACTGGTTAAACGAAGCTTTAATACGACCTACGGTACTTTTTTGATATACACTTTTCTCTGCCGCATAGATAACACGAATTCCGACATCGAAAGCTGCTTTTGTAATGTTGTCTTCAATTGCATCCGCTGCTTGTTTTTCACCCTTGGTCAAAATGATGAAATTAAATTTATCATCTTTATTAGGAGCATCTCGTTTTGTCAGTTTCAACACATCCTTCTGAGCAGCGTGCTTCCAGTCAACGTAGGCACCTTTTCCCTTATCAAATTTGTCCTTTCCGTGTGCTCGGACACAAATTTGATACCATACCTGTTCTCCTTTTTTCAGTGATCCTAAAAATTCAAAAAGTGGTGTAATTGGATCGATTCTAAATTCTTCTTTTGGATCATCTTGAAGTCCAAAAGCCATGTAGGTTTTTATAGGTAAGTGAGAAGGCTCTCTTTTTCTCCATTCGGTAGCCCAGTATTCATACTTACTTTCATCAAAGGGTATGTTGTACGTATAGTCACGCGCGCCGACGTCACTAATTTCAATATCTGGATACTGAGAATACAACTGGTTCTCTAGTAAATCTTTATATTTTGTTTTTGTCCATATAAAAAAACGTACATTACCTTCGAACGAACATATCTCTAGCGAGAACCAGGCACGAACCTCTCCTGTCCACCATTTTTTTCTCCATTCGTAATCCTTTCCTGGTTGTTGAAGGGCATTAAGAAAAATCTCCATGGCAAGTGGTGATTTGGTATTGTTTTTTGGAATCTTTAATTCAAGAACTGTGTATGTTTGTTTGTTAAAATAATAAGCATGTAGGTATTTCTGCCATTTCTTATTAAGTTCAAAAAACAACACTATTGGTATCGCGATAATAGCAACCAAATAGATAAAGGTGAAAGCTGGCCCAAGTGAAGATTGAATGAGAGCAAGATACATCAGTAGTATTTTAACTTACTGTGTATGAAAATACTAGTCGATTATTTAGTAGCAGTGAAATCTACCATGTGGTAACGTCCATCTTTGTCCTTTTTGAAGAATTTGTTGTTCTGTAAGTTAACGAGGATAGTGTTTTCTTTTACAAATCTTTCCTTTAAAACTTTTTGAATGATTTCATCCTTTGGAAGTGGACCGTGTTTGTCTAGAACTTTCTTTATAACATCCTTTACAACACCACTGAGGTATCCCCATTCTGCCAATGCATATAAACCTCGTCCAACTAAGACGAATCGTTTATCCTTGATCAGTTCATTATGAGTCGTTGCGATGTGCGCTTTCTTGTTGAAAAGTTTTTCGATCAATTTTGCAATGTCTCGGAAGTGGATTGGAGAACCATGTTTTCGCATAGCCAAAAAAGCAAAGTCTCTGATGCCTTTTGTCTTTACATTTGGCGAACTTGTCTTGCCCCATTCACCCAATGGATTCTTATCAATGTGTTTTGAAATGCGTAACCATCGTTTGGACACTTCATCGCTCTTGTACTTGTCATTAATGTCTTTTAAGTTATCGAAAAACATCTGAATCATTTCAGATTCTGGAACAAGGTCATCATTTGAAAGAGATTTGTAAAGTTTTCTAAGTGCTTCGTGAATTCTTTTAGTTAATTCAGGATCAACGTGCCATCGGTGTTTAAACTCTTCGTCTTCGCGTTCTTTTTTAAATGTTAGACCAACAGTGAGCATGAAATGGAAATGATTCTTTGTAGAAGGATCTTTCGCAAGATGATTCAATAAATCTTCTTCTGAAATTAATGAACCAAGGTCACGGATCAATGTTTCAAGAGCCAAGAAAGAAGCGGCCTCTTCTCTGAATTGTGAGGATTTACGAATATTAGCAATAGCAGCATTTTCGATCTGGCGGACACGTTCGCGAGTGATATTGTAGTCCTGGCCGATACCTTCAAGCGTCATTCTCTCAGAATTTTTATCAAGACCGTATCTTTTTATGATAACCAACCGAGCTCTTTCGTGCAGTGACGAAAGAAGTTTCTTGGTGACCTGTTTTGGTTTGAATGGAAGGTTTGCTATTGCCATGTTATATGCTAATTTGTCGTTTAATTAGTATTAGTTTTAGCATAAATGCGGAATACCGTCAAGTTACCCCTTGACGACGAAGTTGACAAGCTTATTTTTGACGTAAATTTCCTTGATAATTTCATTACCATCGAGATACTTTTTAATCTCGGGTTTTTCCTTTGCAGCCTTAATTACAAAGGCTTCCTCAGGATTATTAGTCTCTAGTGACCCACGTATTTTTCCATTAACTTGGATCATTATTTTAAATGAATCACTGATTAATTTTGATTCATCATATGTAGGCCACACCTCCAAATGTATGCTCTTTTTGTGTCCTAGTTGAGACCATAAATCATCAGTGATATGTGGAGTAAATGGAGCGAGGATAAGAAGAAGAGTTTCATACGTTTTTTTATCAACAGAAGCCTCACTTTCTAGGGCATTTAAGAGAATCATCATTGATGAAATGGCAGTATTGTGAGAAAAACCCTGAATGTCTTGTCCTACTTTTTTAATTGTCTTATGTAGAAGTTGTTCGGTATCCTTTTTAACAGAATCTTTAGAAATTTTCTGTTTCAATCTCCAAACACGCTCAATAAATCGTCTTGAACCAAGCATGTTGTCAGTACTCCATGAGATCGCTTGCTCAAATGGACCCATAAACATTTCGTATACACGTAGACTGTCAGCTCCATATAATTTCACAATATCATCTGGGTTTACTACGTTTCCAAAACGCTTGCTCATTTTTTGTCCATCAGGTCCCATAATCAATCCCTGATTTCGCAATTGCGTAAATGGTTCTGATTGGGAAACGACTCCAATATCATATAAAAACTTGTGCCAAAATCTTGCATAGATCAAGTGTCTCGTTGCGTGCTCGGTGCCACCAACGTACACATCAACTGGTGACCAGTACTTTTCTTTTTTAGGATCCACGAGCATCTTTTTATTTTTCGGATCCATGTATCGAAGGTAATACCAACATGATCCAGCCCATTGAGGCATGGTATTCGTCTCGCGTTTTGCAGGACCCTTACATTGTGGACATTTAGTATTGACCCATTTGTCGATTGCAGCCAAAGGAGATTCTCCAGTCCCTGTCGGTTCGTAGAATTTTACATTAGGAAGTTTTAGTGGAAGTTCTTTTTCAGGCACAGGCACCACTCCACATGAAGCACAGTGAACAAGTGGAATCGGCTCTCCCCAGTATCTCTGACGTGAAAATACCCAGTCTCGTAATTTATAGCGCACTACTAATTTTCCATTACAGAATTTGGTGATTTCCTTAATCACAGATTCTGAATCTTTTCCGTTAAACTTTCCAGAATTAATCAAAGTTCCACCGCCGGTGTAGGCTTTTTCGTCTGACACATGTTCGGATCCAATTACTGCCATAATCGGTAAGTTATATTTTTTAGCAAAGACAAAATCACGTTCGTCATGTGCCGGTACTGCCATAACCGCACCTGTTCCGTAATCTGCTAAAACGTAATCCGCAATCCAGACGGGTACTTTTTCACCATTCGCAGGATTCACAGCAGAAATTCCAGATAAATGTACACCGGTTTTTTCTTTCCCCTCAGCCGTTCGTTCGATCTGCGTTTTTTTGGCTACGTCTTTGATGAATGACTGAACTTTATCCCAGTTTTCAATTCGTGGTTTTATTTTTTCAATCAAATGATGCTCAGGTGCAAGGACAAGATATGTCACACCAAAAATTGTATCTGGACGCGTAGTAAAAACACTGACGGACTCTCCACCTTTAATTTCAAAGGTTAATTCTGATCCTTCACTACGACCAATCCAATTTTTCTGAGACTCTTTAATAGAATTTGGCCAATCTAAAGCATCCAGATCACTTAAAAGTCTATCTGCATATTTTGTAATGCCAATCACCCACTGACGAATCGGCTTCTTTTCGACAATTGAACCACAGCGTTCACACTTTCCATTGTCTAAATCTTCATTAGCAAGACCAGTTTTACACGAAGGACACCAATTGATAGGTTCGTGAGATTCATACGTCAAACCTTTTTTATGCATCTGTAAAAACGCCCATTGAGTCCATTTATAGTATTCAGGATCAGTGGTGTTTACTTCTCGATCCCAGTCATAGCAGAAACCGAGGATTGAAAGTTGGTCCTTATAACACTTTACATTCGTCTTGACTGCTATACTCGGATGAATTTTGTTTTTTAAAGCAAACTCCTCTGCTGGTAATCCGAACGCATCCCAACCCATTGGATGTAAAACATTAAATCCAGACATGCGTTTAAAACGAGCGAATACGTCTGTTGCGATGTATCCCTTTGGGTGCCCAACGTGAAGTCCAGAACCAGATGGATATGGAAACATGTCCAAGACGTAGGCTTTTGGCTTTTTACCTCCCTCTTTGGTTTTGTAAATTCCCGATTTTTTCCAATCAGCTTGCCACTTTTTTTCGATTTTTAAGTGGTCGTAGACTGAAGAGATTTTTGAGACAGATTTTGAGGCCTTCTTTTTCATAAAAGTATGAAAATAATAGTAGCAAAAAATGGATAGTAACGCTAATTCAGGTACAAAAAAAGACCCCGGGGTGGGATCAGTGTGTGGGAGGCCGTCGGGCCCCCGCTGTGCACGCGTGGGGCGCGCAACAGCGGGGTACCCTTCGGTGTGCGGGTAAGAACTTCGGGTTCAGCTTCGGTGTCTGCCGAGACTGCCTGCACTTTCGACCTGGGATTGATCGAAACCTGTTGCGCCGCAGCGCTGTCCATTCTCAAGGTTGCCCGGCTCGTTTTCGTCCTTGAGATTTTCTTGGGCCATCTCTGATGCTCGGCCGCGCATTGTGCGACGGCGATGGTGGCGGCTGCGAGTTCGATAGCGGGTGGTAGCACGTTGCCCCTCCCGACGATTCGATGTCGCTTTACGGCGCCTGTGGACCCATAGAGTAGGAGCTTTGGACAAGCATCCATTTGTGCGCCGGACTTATCTTTGTGCCTAGCGAAACAGCGTGCCTTTGACTTGGTACTCACATGCTGTTTGTTCTTCGCATACACTGGTTTACGACACGTCGGACGAGTAACCAGAGCGGAGAGGGTTCGACATCTTTACCTTTGATTGACCTCGCGGCCATCAAGATACGTAGATGTTTTGTTCAAAGAACCTTCGCGCTGATAAAACCCTAGCACATATTAAATATATGTCAAGTATTTTTTAGTATTATATTAAAATTGGCAAAAAACCCTTATTTTCCATAGTTTATATCTTAAACTCAATCACATCTCCATCCTTTACCACATAATCCTTCCCTTCTGTCCTCAATAACCCCTTCTCTCTGGCAGTTCCAAATGATCCTGCATTTAAAAGATCTGACCAAAAGATTATTTCAGCTCTGATGAACTTTTCCTTGAAGTCTGTGTGAATTGCCATTCCAGCAACAGGAGCAGTCGAACCTTTGGCAATAGTCCAAGCCCTCGTCTCTACCTTTCCAGTCGTAAAATATGTTTCTAAATTCAAAAGTTCGTACCCTTTTTTAATAAGTGCGTTAATTCCATCATCTTTTGCCCCTAATTCTTTTCGAAACATCTCTTTCTCGTCTCCTTCCAAATCTTTTAGTTCATGTTCAACTCCTGCGTCAACAATTGTCCACATCGCATTTTTTTCTTTAAAGAATTCGATCAATTTTTCAAATCTACCGTCCTTCACATCATCTAAATTTACACTTCCCGCCTTACGATTCAAGATGTACATGATTGGCTTCATGGTCAAAAGACTTAGGTTCTTGATCGCTTCGTTTTCTTCCGGGGTCAGATTAACTTCACGTGCTAGTTTTTCATTTTCCAGGCCTTCGGCAATTTTCGTGAGTGCTTCTTTTTCTTTTATAGCCAGTTTGTCTCCTTTTTTTACGTCTTTCTCTAGACTGCCAAGGCGTTTTGTCACAGTGCCTGTATCAGCTAAAATCAATTCAAGGTTAATAACACCAATGTCATTAATAGGGTCAACTTTCCCATGAACATGAATTACATTTCCGTCTTCAAAAATTCTAACCACTTCGGCAATTGCATCAACCTCTCGAATATGGGACAAAAATTGATTTCCTAAACCTTCTCCTTCAGAGGCACCTTTAACAAGCCCTGCGATATCAACAAATTCAATAACAGCCGGGACGGTTTTTTCTGTTTCAGAAAATGAGGCTAATTTGTATAAACGCTCGTCAGGTACTGGAACAATTCCAACGGATGGATCAATAGTACAAAATGGATAGTTCTCTGCAGGGACAGATTTTTTTGTGAGCGCGTTAAATAATGTTGATTTACCAACATTCGGGAGCCCTACAATTCCGATAGAAAGTTTTGCCATAGTTGAATGATAATAGCATAAAAATACTGATTTAATAGCCTTTTGCCAATTTAGGTACGATCCCCAGGCGGGGAGCATTATAAAAACTAGATTTTCATAACTTCTTAATTTTTATTTAGTCCCCTTGTGTTACAATATTCCCTAATGACAAAGGAAATTGCAATATACAAAGACTCAAAAGGAGATATCAACTTTCAAGTTGATACAGACAAGGAAACTTTATGGGCGAGTTTGAATCAGATTGCCGATGTTTTTGGTCGTGATAAATCCGTTATATCAAGACACATCAAGGATATTTACAGTTCGGGAGAATTATCTAGAAAATCAACTGTTGCAAAAAATGCAACAGTTCAAACTGAAGGTGGGCGAAAGGTAGAACGAAGCATAGAACGCTACAACCTAGACGTAATTATATCTGTCGGATATAGAGTAAATTCAAAGCAAGCCACAAGATTTCGCCAGTGGGCCACAAAAGTTTTAAAATCCCATGTAATCAAGGGCTACACTATCAATCCAAACCGCGTACAGCATAATTATAATTCGTTCCTATCAGCAGTCGAGAAGGTAAGAAATTTATTACCAGAGCAAAGTAATATAAAAAATCAAGATACCCTTGAGCTCGTAAAACTATTCGCAAGCACATGGTTTTCTTTGGATGCGTACGACAAATCAGAGTTCAAAAGTAAAAAACTAACCAAAAGACAAGTTGTCATTACAGGTTCTGAACTACATAATGCGATCCTCGATTTGAAGCAAAATCTTCTATCACTTAACGAGGCAACAGAACTTTTCGCGCAAGAAAGAGAAAAAGGAAGTGTAGCGGGCATTATTGGTAATGTATTTCAATCTTTTGGTGGCAAGGATGTTTATGGCAGTATTGAAGAAAAAGCAGCCCATCTATTATATTTCATCGTTAAAAATCACCCATTCTCTGATGGAAATAAAAGAAGCGGCGCCCTTTCTTTTATCTGGTTTCTGAGAAAAGCAAAAGTGCTTGATACAAATCGTATGACCCCAGAAGCCTTAACAGCTATAACCCTCCTTGTTGCAGAGAGCAGTCCGAAGGACAAAGATCAAGTTGTTGGATTGATTGTAATGCTATTGAGTAGATAGGTTCGAACATCCTCCCACTTTTGGAGCCGTAGTACGTCTAGGAAGATTTGGTATACTTCAACAATGAAAAATCTTTTGGGCAGATTATTATATAAGGTTGGATACGCAGTATATTACTTGAAGTGGTTTATTACTCGCCCAAATACACAAGGTGTTCAGATTATATTAAGGAACGGAGATAGTATTTTATTAATTCAACATACATACATGCATAGGGGTTTATGGGATTTCCCTGGAGGTGGAGTAAAGGAAAATGAAAATCCTATTGATGCTGCAAGACGAGAAACAGAAGAGGAATTGAAGTTGGAATTATCAGAACTTAAGAATGTAGGGGTAGTTAATGTCTACCACTCCTATCACCATGACACTGTCAGTGTTTTTGTAGGCCATAGCGATTCAAAAGAGATTATTTTTAATCGAGTGGAAATTAAAAAGACAGAATGGTTTCCAATAAGCAATTTACCCCCGAATCTCTCTGTGCTCACAAAAGAGGTTTTAGATACTTATTTAAAGTCTTTGAGATAAGTAAGTTCGAACATCGTCCCACTTTTGGAGCCGTAGTACGTCACTTTACTTTTAATAATTTAAGTGTATTTTTAATCTGAACCCCAGAACATAAACATCAACGAAAGGATAAATATGAGCAAACATACTTTAGGAGAGTTTCTCCTAGCAAGGTTCATGGGCGCTCTGTTGCCCGTTGAAGAAGACAAGCCTGTCATTCCTGGCACCGTAGGTGAATTGGTTGACCCTCTGGATAGTTTACTCTGTGATGCTACGCGTTTTAAATTCAAAGAAAAAATACCACTTGAAGAAGTGTGTAAAATACTCTCTGAATACTACACTAGCATCCACTGGGAAAACATCATCGAAATGTCAGACCAAGGAACCATCATGGGTGATGTCTGGCCAGCAGAGGCAAATACATTTCTAGGTGTCTTTGGCGCATATGAGAAAGACCCCTCTGGTCATCAGGAAACTGACATTCTCTTTGTGTGCCTATGCCCTTGCATTGGATAACCCACCACTCAACACGAGCCTCTGTCGTCTGATGGTGGGCTTTGTGTTTTATGGGCAAAGGTAGGTTCGAACATCCTCCCGAGGACTACGATTTCAACAGCTTCTTCGAAGCTAAGAAATCGGGAACATCCTCCCACCTTTGGAGCATTGTAGTGAAAGTTGAACTTATTTAATTTTTTGGTCCAGATGAATTTTTTTTACCAAAAATTTGTTATTTTCCTTAGCAGCTTCTATATGATCTTCAGCTTCTTTCATATGATCCTCAGCTGCCTCCTTATGAACAAGCGCGGCTTTCAACTGATCCTTAACAGGCACCACTTCTCCTTGTACTTTTTTGTCATCAGCTTTTTCTATATGAACCTCTGCTGCATCGATATGGACTTCTGCTGCTTGCTTGTGAATGAGGGCAGCATCTACGTGCTCGCCCACAACTGCCACAACTGCACCTTCTACCTTCTTATCTGCTTTTTTTGCTTCCATTTCAGTATCTTCCACTTCCTTGTTTTTTACCTCTAGATTATTATCATTTTTATTAATATCAGTCATGTTGTTTTAAATTTAATTATTATTGAATGTGCCTTAAAGGCTACGAAAATACTACTTTTTTAATTATGAGTAGTAATATGTTAGCCGACAATGACGACAGTTCATTACAACCAAGTAGCCTCCACGAGGCTACGGCAGGGAGTGGCGAGCACTAATCGCCAAAGACCTGAGCTGTGCTCAAACCGCAGTGACGGTCTTTTTTGTTAGTTCCAATGGCACAATGATTTGCTATACTTATACTAATTCATGAAAAGCTTCATCGTCCGAAATTCGAGATATTTTGTCATCTTTTTCTTGGCAGTCGTCATTGTCATGTCGTTGCCAATAATTGTCATATTCTCAATTAAAAGTGAACAAGAAAAGCCGCTCACTAATCTACCTCCACAGTTTCCTATCACAGTAGATCCTAGAAACAAGCTGATAGTTGAAAAAGCTGAAGTAAATGCATATCTGGAAGGCACCAGTTCACCACTAGAGGCCAGTGTTTCAGGCGTCTTTGATCCACTTTTGAACATTATTAAATCACTAGTCATAGACCTTGCAGAGGCTTCTTGGTATCAAAACATTGCGAGTGTGGCTGGGCTTAACGGCCACTTGATAACAATTACCCCCGGAATGCGCAAGGAGCAGGTAGTAGATAAATTTGGTAAAAATCTTGAGTGGAAAGATGCAGACAAGAAAATATTTCTTAATGCAGGTCAGGATTCCACTCCACCAATGATTGAAGGAGAGTATTTTCCTGATACGTATTACGTGAACAACGATGCGAGCGCTGTTGATGTTGAAAAAATGATTAATAAAAGATTCACAGCTAACGTCCTTGCCCGCTACGGCACCTCAACGGCTCAAATTGTTCCAATTAATCAAGCTTTAAATATTGCCTCTATCATTCAACGCGAAACTATTGGAAATAAAGACATGCGATTGATTTCTGGAATTATCTGGAATCGTATCTTTAATAACATGAGCCTTCAGGTAGACGCCACCCTTCAATATGCCAAAGCCAACACTAAAAATACAAACGAGTGGTGGCCGGACGTTGTGCCAAAAGATAAATATATTAAGTCTCCATATAATACATATCTACATAAAGGCCTACCACCTACTCCAATTGCCAATCCTTCCGTTGGTGCAATTTTGGCAGCATTAAATCCGATTGAAACACCTTGTTTGTATTATTTTAATGACAAAAAAGGAGAATTTCATTGTAGTAAAACCTACAAAGAGCATGTATCGTTAATTAAAAAATATTACTAAAGGAGACTAGATTTATACTTGTCAGGATGGTGAGATTCTATAAATTCATATTCTACACCGATACGGTCCAGCTCTCGAGCAATACCTTGCTGGTCATATCCTAAAAAAATTATATCCGACGGATTGTCTCTCAACACTGCCCACTCACCCAGAGTTTCATCACCCTCAATTACATTGTAATTACTATTGTGTGCTCTTATTTTTTCAATTCTGTCTTCTAATAAATTCCTCGGGACTCTTTTTTTGAGAAGCTCAACCACTTCACTTCGGGCGACTACTACTGTTAAATGCTCACATCTTGTAGATGCCTCTGTCAGAAAGTATATATGTCCTGGATGAAATATATCAAAAACACCGAAGACCATTCCCCGTGTGTATTTTTTGGCATTTTTCATATAATACTACTTACCCATCAAAATCTTTTGCATCTCGCCTTGGTGTTTACGCATGACTTCCATTGTAGCTTCCATTTTTGATTTATTTTCGTGCTTTTGCTTGTTCTCTATCTCATCGGCAATATTTTGAAAAAACTGAGGGTTTTCCTGTACCGCTTTCATAATTGCTTCTTGTTGCGCCGGTGGTAGGTGGCCCAGCTGTTTCTTTAAGGCAATTTTTGTAAAAAAGTCTTTAATCTTTCCCATAATGTTTATTTTAGTCTATTTAATTAAGAAATGGTTGTTAAAAAACCAATACTTCTTGCCTATAAGATACTATGCTTCCTGAGGTATTGTAAAGCTAAAGGCTGTGCCGGTATTTAGGCCATCTGAATTAACTTGTATATTGCCATTGTGGCGCAATATGATCTTTTTGGCCATATATAGGCATATACCCATCCCCTCGGTATCAGCCAGTCTTGCATTGCTTGTACGGAAAAACTTTCTAAATAGCTTTGGTAAATCCTCATTTGCAATACCGATACCACTATCTTTAATATAAAAAGTGAAACTAGGAGTTGATTTGTTATACGATGCATTAACTATCACTTTTCCATTATCCGGCGTATAAACAATAGCGTTTTCAAATAAAATTTGCATAGCGAATTGTAATCGAGTCTTATCAGCCTTAATTTCTAGAATATTTTCTGAATAGTTCACTTCTATTGTAAGGTGTTTTCTTGTAATTTGATCAGCATGTGCATCGATCATATTTTTAATCAGTTCTTTTATGTCGAATGATGTTGTGTGGTAAATACTTTCGACTTCGGTGTCTTTAGCAGCATCAATTACGATATTGGTTAATTCAAACAACCTCATAGTCGCGTACTGAATTTGTTCAACCTCACGATCACGAGTGATTTGGTCAGCCTCAGTTCTTAATTCCTCTGACATCCATCGAATATGCGTCAAAGGCGTCCTAAATTTATGACTAATGTTATTAATAAATTCATATTTCAATACATCAGCCTCACGAAGCTTTTTTAATAGAATGTAACCAATAATAAGAACACCTAGGCCTGATAACAATGGTGTAACCCAATTTGGTAGTCCAAGGGAACTCTGTGATGAGTAATTATTAATCCAATTAATTGCGACAATAAGAAACCCGGAAAGAACAGTAAAGAGAGAAAAATTGATGGCCTTCGCAGCCACTACATGTAGATCAAGTATCTTATAGTTTAAAATAGCGTATGCAATGATGACAGAGTGTACACCGATAAACCCAGCATATAACGGATCCGCATTGATTCCAAAAATAGGCAGAAAGGCTATAGAACCAGTTCCGTAGGCAATAACGAATGCAATTAGAAAATATGATATACGAGTCCTCTCATTTCCAACAGCTGCCAGCCAACTCTTGATTAATGTACCTATAAATATGACAGCCACTACTAAAAAGAATGTGGTAAACATCCAGTAAAAGTTTCCAGCATTATAGAAGTTGGGCAGATAAAGATATGGCCTCGAATCAAGAATGTAAGAATTAGGCACTAATAAAAAGAATGTGCAAAGCAGCACCGCAATACTGTAAAAGGCCACTATCATTTTTTTAAATTTTTTTCCAAGACCTAAAAATTCCCATGCTGTATGTGCATTACCAGTTACTGTGAATAAATTTACCAATGTAAACATGATATAGAACTTGGAAAGGTGCGGATCAGATGTGTTGGTGCCTAAAAGATAAAAAATACCAAAGATTGAATAAAAAATGTTTGTAAGGAAGAAGGTGCGATTTACAAGAACCTTTGCACCTTTGAAAAGTACAAGAAAACCAATAAATGCCGTAGTAACAACAGAGAAACTATAGCCTAAATTGTGTACGAGTAATAAGGTAGAATTCACTTTTATATTATACCGAATTTAAATTAATTTTAAAATAGAGTTTGTGTTCTTTTCATACACCATGAATTCTACATTTTTTGAATTTTGGTGTTTTTTAACCTCAGCGGTCAATTTCCAACTGGCAATAATTTGCTGTATATCGGCCCGTAACATCACATTATGATGCAAAGCTCCTAAAAGGATGTATTCATAGGCAGATCTACCCTTTTCGGATATGCGCAGGCTAAATTTTTTACCATCTGTATATGTATAAATGATTTCCGCCAAAGCATTTTGCATACATTTGCCAGAAGTAACTCTAAATTTTGTTTTTGCCCATTTTTTAAGATTAGATTTAAAACCGACTGAGAAAAAAGTCTCTGTTTTTGACTCAGGGTTAACATGAAGTTCCTTTAAATAACCCTTGTACTGTCCAAAAATAGCCTTCTGTCGAGAATCAAACCGCAAACTGCCTATGAATACTGATTTGGCAGTATCCAACTCTCTAATGTCTGAGTAGTCCGCTACTGCTACAGCCAAGACCTGTAACAAATGATTTTGTCCCACATCTTGCAATGCCCCCACCTGATCATAAAAGGCCCCTCGTGTACCTATTGATTTTATTTCTAGTAGTCGCACTTCGACCTCCTTAATGTTTTTGCTAGATAACAGACTCTCTCCATATCCAGACAGTCGAATATTTTCAAGGTCAATGACAGGCTCCTTTCCCAGATAGTGATCAATCAATATAAGATGTTTTGGGTCTAGTTTCTCTGTTATTTTATTAAAAAGTTTTCTTGCTGAAGAAGCATCAGATCCGAATGGCTTTTCAATTAGGAGATTGAAAGATCTAATAGACATTATTTTTCCATCAATTAAGTGCCCGACAATGTCACTATGGAGACTTGGCGGTAGGGACAGTTTACAAAATATTGCATTATCCTTACTAGACAGCATGCTAATTTCCAAGTCTTTCTTGATCTCCGAATATAGTCGAGGATCATTAAATTCTCCTTGAATATACATACAGCTCAATACGAAATTATGACGAAAGGTTTCGATGTCAGAGCTTGTTATGTCTAACCTGTCCTTAAAATTTGCTATTGATACAGCAGCAATACTTTCAGAGATAAGATTATGAAATTCTTCTTTTTGTATCTTTTTTCTTCCAACTCCAATACAGATAAAGTGATTTTGATTCACTTCTTTACGAGCATAGAGATTAAATAATGCTGGAACAATTTTATTTCGTGCCAAATCACCAGTAATACCAAATAGAAGAAACGTCGCCATAACTTGATTCTACACTCTTATTAGGTAATTTGAAATAGCTTTAAAGAGTTGTCGAGGTTGCAGTTGAGGTTGCGGCTGTTGATGTGGCATTCATATCCAACGTAGAGGTGGCCGTACCTTTCGTTGACGATGCATTTGAGCCTGTGACACCAAATTTATCGAGAAGTGCTTTTAATTGTGGATCAGCATCACGTTCAATCATAATAAGGTCTTCAGCCTGATAAATTTTTTGAGAAATAGTCTGGAGTATTGTAAAAGCTTCGGTTGAACTCGCTTTTTTAATAAGATCACCGCACTGAGTAAGCAAAATATCGGTGTCTATAAGAAGACTTTTAACACTGGAAGCTGTGTCAGCTGAAAGGTTTGTGCTTGAAGCAATTAGACTAATCTGATCAAATTTAATTTTAAAATCATTGTATTTAACCTTAGCTTTAGATAGATCGTTTGAGTTAGCAACCAATTCTTGAGAATCGATATCCACACGAGACGCAGTAGATGTCGCGATTTGGTTTCGGATATCACTAATAAGAGAAGTTAATTGACCGCTAGTAGTTGAAGAGCTGGTATCAGAAGAGATTTTTTCTAGGATAAGTTCATGTGCTTTGAGCGATGATTCAAAATCCACTGCTAGTTGCTGAGCAGATGCTAAATCATTGTGCGAAACAAGTGAAGCTACACGGTTTTTGAACTGTGTCACGTTCTTGGCTAGTTCATTCTTAATCAAATCCTGGCTGGTCTGGTTAAATCTCCCCTGTGCAGACAAAGAAGCGGCCTCTTGAAGACGTCTTTCTGTAACATCTATAGCGAGACGAGCTTTTGCCTCTGGTGTTAAGGCTGCGATATCTCGAACACCTTCGTTAATATTAAGTTTTAATGGGTATAGAAAATCTCCGGGTAAAGTGTTCTCGGCTCTTGCTAGAAGGCCTCCTGATATAAAAAGAACTGCTACGATAACAAATGATGGTACAAAACGTCTTGATAGGACATAGGACGTCCAAGAACGATTAAGGTGTTTCTTTATAGAAAATGGTGATTCGACACTTTTTTCTGAATGTTCCAGAATACTTGATTTACCCATTTCTATATCTGTCATGACACGGTTAAATACCTCCTTTTTTTCAAGGTCAGTCATTTTCTGTTTTTTAAGCAGAGATATGAAATTGTGTAAGCCTCTCTGGTTCATGATTTTAAATTAAATTGTTGTTTGGCGAGATTCTCGTCGAGGACAAAGGTTCTTCGACCCCAAAGTGATCTTGCATTTCCTTCAAAGCCCTGTGGATCTGAACGGAAACTGTATTTTCTCTTTGACCAGTAATGTCTGATATTTCCTTAACCGACAAACCGTCCATATATCGCATAATGATTACATCACGAATTTCGGTATCCAAGATGTTTAAGGCGTCTAAAACTATAGACATGTCTACAGCATCGTGCATTTCGTCGCGTGATTGATGATTATCCGATATGTCAAAGTGAAGAATCTCTTCTAAGGAATCGATGGACATTGGTTTAACCTTTCGGTATGAATCAATGACCAGGTTTTTAGCTATCTTAAAGAGAAAGGCTCTTGGATTATCTAAAGTTTCTCCGTCCCCTGTGATGTGCGACCAGACCTTAACAAAGGTGTCCTGGACTACGTCCTTAGCCTTTTCACGATCTGATAGTTTGTACAGTGCGAAGCGAAATAGCTCGTCCGCATGCTTGCCATAAAGATCTTCAAGGTGTTCCCTTTTTTTATCCTGATTTGCCTGTGTCTTCTTTGGCATAAGTTATGACGTATGAAGCCTATAAAGTCTTACAAAATATACATATTAAGACTCTTCGGCCGATACGGCAGTGAGGTTTACTATAGCATGGAAGGCTTATTTTTAACAGGGATTTGATGTCCACAGTCTTGAAATATCCTTATTCTTCAACATACTATTCCTTTATAGGCATGGCGTATTCCCCTACTTTTGTTCTTTTGATTGAAAAAGCTAGCGCTCCGATGCCAAGCCTGTCTCCCAGCTCTTTAGCAAGAGATCTCATGTAGACTCCGGACTGACAGACAACCTTGATCTTAAGAATCGGCCAACATTCACTTGATGGAAGATTTTGCAATAGACTTGTCCACAGGCCCAAAATTTGCTGTTGTCTGAAATCCCCCCTAACAAGTGAAATAACCCTCTGAACATGTTCTAACAAGGCCGTTGTCATTACATTTCTATGCCCCAGAACCTCTATTTCATCAATTGACCCAGATATTTTTGGTAGTTCAACAGTATCAAGCTTTCCGTCTAAAGCTATCTGAAACAAGGGTTTTCCATTAATAGTTTTTGATGAAAATGGTGGGTATGTCAGTCCATGCTCAAGACCAATAAAACTTTTAAAAACTTTTTCTGCCTGAGATTTAACACTATCGACATTAAGCTTTTCTATATTTATTCTAAAATCTTGAGGTAGACCTAATATGTCATATGAATCCGTCGTAACTCCAAATAAAATTTCTACTTCATATTCCTTTTTTAAGTCGAGAAAGTGAGGGCGTTGCTCTCCTGAACATTCTTCACCTGAAAGGACAAGCAAAAGCCCTTCCGCCATTGGATCAAGCCTTCCGGCATAGCTTAATTTCGCTTTTTCCAAGTCTGGCCTTTCCAATCTTAATCGATTTATGGCTTCGAGAGGGGTCTCTCCTAACTTTTTATACAAAAGTATCGGCATAATATAGATCAGGATATACTATTTTTTTTCTTAGTGCCACAAAGTGTAAAAAAGACCGATTGCAGACAACAACATCACAACAAAGGTTAACCAGACAAAAATTCTTGAAAGTGCACTGCCACTATGCTCCCCTAGTATCCTTTTGTTTGAATTTATTTTGGCAATGATAAATATTAATGGTACTGCTGCAAGTCCGTTGAACACTGAAGCGTAAACCAAGGCCTTAATCGGATTAATTCCAATAAAATTCAAGATTAGTCCACAAATAATAGAACCAATAATAATCATGTAAAAAGCCTTGGCTTCATCAAATTTTTTTGCTAGCCCTACTTTCCAACCCATCGCCTCGCTCACTGCATAACCTGCCGAACCTGCCAGTACCGGTATACCCAATAACCCAAGTCCGACCACTCCTAATGCAAACAAATATTTTGCCAGCGAACCTGGCGCCCCTATTGATGTCATTAACGGCTCTAATGCTTTGGCTGCATCTGATGCTGTGCCTATATTGTGTATTCCATTTCGAAAAAGAACACTTGCGGTCACAATCACAATAAACCATTGCGTTACCTGTGATGCAAGCATGCCGATTGTATTATCGTTTCGTAGATTACTGAGAAATTGTTTTGTAATTTGTGGCTTATTGTCGGCCCCAATTTTAATGTGATCGTAATCCTCTTCTTCTACCTGTGTAGATGAGTCCCAAAAAAACATGTACGGCGTAATGGTCGTTCCAAAAACGGCCGTAATAATAAAGAAATACTCAAAATTAAAATGTATATCCGGAAAAATAGTCGCTCTGAATATTTCAGCCCAAGGAGCATGGATCATAAGAGCCGTTAATGGATACGCAAGTAATGCTAATGTCAGCCATTTCAATATACCGACATAATCTTTGTAACTAACTTTAACCTGAAGAATAATAATTAACGCTGACATCGCCATCGCAAGAATTATGAAGGGAATATTTACTATAAGCTGTAGCGACGATACAACAGCACCAATATCCGCCCCGATATTGATCATGTTAGCAACCGCCACCAAAATAACCACAAAAGCTAGAACTTTTTTTGTGTAATTGTCTTTTATAACGCCTGCCAAACCTTTGCCGGTGACAGCTCCAATACGTGCGCATGCCTCCTGAATAGCAATTAGCAGTGGTAATTGATACAAAGCTGACCATAGTTGCCCAAATCCAAATTGTGCCCCGGATTGAGAATAGGTTGTGATCCCCGAAGGATCATCATCCGCAGCTCCAGTGATTAAACCAGGGCCTAGTTGTTTGAAGAAGCGTTTAATACGTGATTCCATTCTAGTAGATCAAAAATTGGACTATTTTTCGGTAGTGGCTGCGTTTAGGAAACAACGACCTGACTTGGTCACAACTGGATAATTACCCGAAGCATCTTTAGTTTTACCTGTGCAGGAAAGAGTATACTTTGAGCTAATCGTCAAACCGGCAGATTGCAATGTAGTCGAGGAGTTACCTGAAGCGTCGAGACCGACAGATATATTCTCACCATTAGTTCCCAAGATTGAACATGCCTGTGAGCTACTAACCTTAAGAGGCATAAAGCACGGACTGCCCTTATTAACAGTATCTGGAATTACTTTGAAACTAGAGATGACAGGACTAGACGAATCAACACATTGAGCATTCTTGTATAGCGTTTGATCCCCTGCTGAAAGGGTACCGTTGGTACAAGTGAAGTCAACGTAGGTGCCACATGCTGAAGTTGCATTTGCATACATTCTTACCGTAGAACCATTTGCTATTGCTCCGCCTGCAGGCGAAGTACAATTTAGATTCTGAACAGCGGTAACGGTAACGGTTGGACACTGCATAGTTGGAGTATTGACTGGAGTGTTCACGTCACTTGCGAGATATGACATATTCATTGTTCCAGCTGTGGTGTAAGTTCGAGTAATTGTATTAGACGAAGTAGTACCACTAGAATCACCTAGATAATACTTGAGCGGTGCTGTTCCACCACTTGCGCTCAGTGTCCAAGTCACAGGAGTGTTGACTGCAACAGTAGTCGCAGATGGTGCACAACTTTGAACAATAGCAGGTACAACAGCAGCTGTCGTACTTGCACTAATAAGTACAGTATTTGAGCACTGTTTCCAGTTTCCTCCGTTGTTTACGTTACTATTATTTGTCGTATAATCATCAACAATTGCGGCAAACATATTTTTTGTTCCTGTTGCATTGTAAGTTTTTGACAAGATCATTACTTGGGGTGAGTTCTCCCAGCCAGCTTGATCTGTTGGGTTGTACCAATAGTAGTGATAATGGTTAGTTCCACCTGTTGTTACCATAGTCCACTTTACAGTATCCCCAACATAAGCTGTTGTTTTATCTGCTGAACAAGTAACATTAACTCGTTCATACAACCAGAAAGATATCCAGTAGATGTCAGATCTTTGACCTGTGAGTACTGAGAAATCACCGTCTGAACCTGTTTGTGCTTCATAGTAAACTCCCAGCCAATAATACGTTCCTGTAGCGAGACCTGAGGTCGAGTAACCAGGACTTGCGAACCAGTGATTATTAGTACCTACCACGTGGAAATCTGTTAATTCTAGATAATTGTAAACTAATCCCCATGGAGATATTGCTGGACCAGTTGCTCCGAAGAAAGAAGTATATATTTGTACGTATTCCGGAATATTATAACAACGTTGGTCTACGAAATATCCCGACACTGTAACAGTATCTCCTCGTGTTAAATACTGCCTTGTTGGATTAGTAAAAACAGGCGAACCATTTGCGTATCCCCAACCCCAATAATCCGCTGAGTACACAAGTGCTTCTGTTGGCGTGTAACTTAATAAGCCAGACCCAACAACCGCAAAAGTAATCATGACACTTAGAATCACACTATTCCTAGATCTATTTTTAACTAACAGAATCAACAGAACGATTAAAATTACTAATGTAAAAATTTCTGCAAACTTCAGGTAATCAGCGCCTTCAGGGCTTACTTCCGCTTCTTTAAGCTTTGTTAAATCCGCCTCTGTAGGAGATGACTCATAAAGAGCAATAACGTTATTGTTTTTATCAGTAATTGAAGCGACCACCTTTATAGTGTTGGAACTTTTATCAATTTTAACAGCCACCATTGTACTTGTTAATTCTTTATCAAATACTGCTGGAGAAGATTCCTGGCCGATAACTTGATTAGTAGAAGGATCATAAATCTTTACAGTAAGTGTTGCACCTGTAATTGTTTGAGGTTTACCGGTATTTATATCCATTGCAGGACCGCTATATCCCAAGGCCACATTTACCGTGTCCCCTTTATTTACTGTTTTTGCTTCAAAATTAAGCCCTTGTATGACAGCAGATGCTCCTGGAATAATATATCTGAACGTCGTCCTTGAAATCTTAGATTGACCTTCTTGATCGACTAAATCAAAACTTGTTTCGTACACACCTGCTCTAATTCCAGTGGAAGGTATTTTTACCTTCACCTTTATAGTTTCACCAGCCTTAATCATGATTGGATTCTCTTCTCCTTCGGTCACGAATTGGCCTGAAATAGTGCGATCGAAAACTTTCACAACTGATTTCAAGTTTTCTACATTTTTTGTAGGATTACTTAGTGTTATATTAAAGAAAGCCTTTGAATCCGGGTATACGGTAGGTCCGGCCTGAATTGCGAACTTTTTACTATCTACTTCTACTGAGGCTTCTTTGATATCTAACAAACTTGAACCTCCAGTTATCTCTTTCAAGAATGCATTGTTCATGTACAAAATAAGACCCGATTTTAGCCTTGCCACAACGTTAATACCTAAACCCTTTCCGCCAATTCCACTAGGTAAAACATAAGAAAATGGAATTTTTACTGTTACTTCCTTTTTTGCTATAAAAGGTCCGACAAATTGAGTACCGTATAAAGTGGTTGGAATGCCAAAACTTTTACTTACATTTTTATAATCACCTCCAAGGGAAATATCAAGATATACATCTAACTGATCGACTGGCTGTGTACTGGAAAGATACGCATCTCCGTGCACAGTTTCTCCTGCTTTATAAGTGTCCTTTTCAAGTTTTATTTCCTTTATATATATAGGAGTCGTAGCAACACTGCCCACAGAGGTTGTGACAGGTACATTCGATAGATTAACTCTAGATTTTGTTGTGGAAGCTGGTTCAACCTGCAATCCATGAGGTAAACCTGTTGGCAGTGCCATATCATCTGGGGGGTTGCTTGGCGGAGGCGGAAGTAAACTTGTATCAATTACAGGAAATCCTGCCTGACTGTTTGTTGCACTTTGAGCATTAGTTGTGAGGGGTGTAAAAAAAAATGTAAATAATAAAAGAGCTAATATTTTTTTAAACATGAAAATTTACGATATTGAATAATGAATAAATTATATCATAAATTTTGTTGTCAAGGTCAAGTGCTTGTATACAACCCAAGGAAGATACAGAGCCCTCTATGAATCTATTGATTAGATTTTAGAATTACTTCTCAAATGAATCTGCATTCAGATAACATTTTGCTGATTTAGTAACTGTAGGAAAGTTTCCTGAAGCATCCTTAGTTCTGTTTGTGCATGTTAATGTAAACAATGTTGTTAATTTCAGACCTGAAGATTTTTTTGTGGTCAAAGCACTACCAAAAGTGTCCAAGTCAACGCTAATATTATCTCCACTATTTCCCGTGATTATACAAGACTTGGCGTTATCAACTTTGAGATTCATAAGGCAAGATTCATTTTTATTTACTGTGTCTGGGTTGATTGCGAAGTAACTTATAGCAGCAGGTAAAGATGCGTCTACACAGCGGGCGTTTTTATACACAGCCTGGTCACCAGCCGATAATACGCCATTACTACAAGTAAAGTCTGTGTAATTGCTACAATTTGTATCTGTACTTGCATACAGCCTAGTAATTGAACCATTCTCCACAACTCCTGCTCCTGGTAGTGTGCAGGAAAGGTTAGTAACAACACTTACTGGAGCACAAGCTTGGGGAGTAACTGGTAATGTACGACTTGCATCAGATACTGAGTAATCCATACTCTTTGTTCCCAATGTTGTATATGTTCGAGTGATTGTGTTTGTTGATGAATGACCACTAGCATCACCCAAATCATAAATGTATGGGGGCACTCCTCCACTTGCATTAATTGTCCAAATGACAGGCTGATTAATTGCAACTGTAGCTGAGGAAGGTGTACAGCTTTGAGTAAGCGCTCCGGTATTGTTTCCAACAGTCACAGTATTTGAACACTGTTTCCATCCTCCATTGGCTACATTACTATTATCGCCAGTATTTTTATCAATGATTGCGGCCGACATCGTCTTTAATCCGGAAGTTGTATATGTTTTAGACAAAGTAGTTACTTGTGGTGAGTTTACCCAGTCTGTCTGATCAACTGGATTATACCAAAAGTATTTATACGAACCGGTACCTCCAGAGGTTGTCATTTTCCAATTTACTGTATCACCAATCGATGCCGTAGTTTTGTCTGCAACACAAGAAACAGAAACCGGATATCTAATATTTATTTTCGTATAGTCTACTAACCATCCCCACTGGCGAGACAAGCCATTATGTGTTCCTGTCCAATTGTCATAAGTAGCCACCATTATATTCGTGGTTCCTTTTGGTAAATGCTGGTTGATATTGTAGGAAAATCGAGAATAATGGCCAGCATCATTAATACGATGGTCCGCTGTATTACTTGAATCATAGTGAAAACTGCTCGAACTCACAGGTACTCGATCAGTACCGCTATCATCTCTGAGTCCGACATAGATATTTAAATCTTCTGGAGTATTTGCACAACCATTACTAAAAACGTACCCAGAAACATTTATAGTCTCTCCACTTCCGAAAGATGTCTTGGTTGGACTTTGTAGAACGATAGAGTTCCATGATCCAAAACTGACTGTACAAAAAGATGGTTGAGTCCCAATCTGATATCGATTCCTACCTCCCCAGCCTCCATAATATATTGGCTCATCTGGACAGTAACCACCAATACGTCCGGAGATATAGTGCTCATTAAAAACCACAACCGCACTTGTATTCTTGTTTGAAATCACGCCACCTGCAACTACCGATAAAAGAATCGCAATTGTCATTAATACATTTCTCGAAGTCTTTTTTCTAATTATATAAAACAGAACAATAAGTACAATCCCAGTAATTCCAGCCAAAATTATCATATAGAAATTTTTTGTTTGCTCGTTATCATTTTCATTAGTCTTTTCTGGGTCTGGAACACTTGGTGAAGTTGAATATGCTGCAAGGTTCTTTCCATTGACTGAAATGTTGGCAATGGCTTTGATGGAATCTGAGGCTCCGTTTACTTTAACGAACAAAGAGCTATTCGAAGCTTCAACATTTAAATTTGGTGTGGTTGAAGCTGTTCCTAATACTGCTCCGCTTTTTGCATCTACAATTTGAACATTCAATACAGCATCATCGATTTTTTGTCTTTGACCAGTTTGAATATCATGTGGAGAGCCTGAGTAGAAAACCTGAACACTTACAGTATCGTTTACAGAGACTGAGTTTTGATCAAATTTCACCTCATGAATTGTGGCGATGTCACCTGCAATGATATATCGGTACTGCATAGATGGAGCCAGTGAGTCGCCTGCACCGTCCAAGAGATTCACGTCTTGAACATACACGCCTGGTTTGTTGTCATTTTTGTAAGGATCAAAAATAATTTCCTTACTTGATTTGGCTGGAATGGTAACAGGCTTTTCAGAATATTCCTTGATTAAATCACCTGATGAGAGACGCTTGTGGACACTGACATTTGGAGTAATTGTAATCGCATTTGTGGATGGGTTTTTAACAACTAAATGAAAGTTAATTGTAGAAGTAGCAGTAAGCATGGGTCCAGACTCTGCTAAATGTTTTGTACCGTCTATCTTTGTGTACGCGTCTTGAATGGTTAACAATGTTTTTCCACCGACAACTTCATCTAACATTATGTCCTTCCAACTGTATGGCATACCTGCAATGGAATGCGCGTTGACCTCAATTCCTAAGCCTTTACCACCGACACTTTTGGGCATGACGTATGTAAAATGAGCGGATGTAATAGTTCCCGCTTTAACAACGAATGGTCCAACTGTTTTAGAATCGTAAATAGTGTCTGGTAAACCAAAACGACCATCCTCTTTGCTGTAGTCTCCAACTAATGAAATATCTAGATAGACATCATTTTGATCAAGTGAGTCAGTGCTATTTAAAATTATAGTCCCTGATACAGTATCCCCTGCGCTATATTTGGTATTATCTAGTTTAATATCAGAAACATTTATTTGGCTTTTTGAAAAGGCATTAGAGTTTTCCGTGTTTATATTTTCCGAAGTTGAAACGGGGGTGGTTGGAAGATTGAACTTGGGTATGTCGTTACTGTTATTTGACTGTGCAAAAGTAGTTGAAACTGGAAAGGCTAAAGCAAATATAAAAGAAAAAACTAGTATTTTTTTAAACATGGAATAATTACAACAGCGGATAATAATATTATTATATCATGACAATCATAATATTGCTTAGGGTTTGTGCACAAAAAGAGAAAAAACAATTATTTACCACTAGCAAGTTTTAAAATGTATTCAAACTGTGTTTTTGATACAGGCTGGACGGAAAGACGTGAACCTTGTTGAAGCAGAACCATACCATTCAGTGCAGATTCTCTTTTTAAAAAAGCTAAGTCCAGTGGATTTTTAAACTTTTTTAAGAAACTTACTTCAGGCGAAAACCAGATTGGGTTTTCTGGAGTAGATTTCGGATCATAGTGATCGTCCTTTTTGTCTCTTGCAGTTAAATCTGGCCCAGATGATTTACTAATCTTGCCCATACCCACAATAGCCGTAGGATCAGCACTCGAATGGTAAAAGAAAAACTCGTCCCCAATGTGCATGTGGTCACGCATAAAATTACGTGCTTGATAATTTCGAATTCCCGTCCAACGAGTCTTCTTGTCTTTAGCAAAATCATCAATTGAGTAACAAGATGGCTCTGATTTTAAAAGCCAGTACTGTTTTTCTAGGGTACGCGAAGTTTTATTGGACATCAATACCATCTTTTTGAATTTTTTCTACAATATTTCCAAACTTATACGATGCCATCACTACCACAACATCACCTTTACGGATTATTTTTTTGAATTGCTCGTATAGTGTTTCTATGGGTTGTCCTTCATATATGTACACCTCATCTTGCTTTTTACCATTGTCTAGAAAATGCTGATTAATCGATCTGCCGTTCACGAAATTAGTTGGATTCTCTGTAGTGAGGGCAGGAATATGGAACATTGAGATGTCAGCCAGGGCTGAAAATGCATCTGCATAAGGCTTTTCAAATAAATGACTACGACTAGTGCTTGAATACGGCTCAAATAAGGCAATAATTCGACGATTAGGATAACGCTGTTTAATCCCTTTTAACGTTAGTGCCACTGCCGTTGGGTGATGTGCATAATCATCTATAACGGTCACTCCGTTTTTTTGATACACCAGCTCTTGGCGTCTTTTCATACCTTTAAAAGTTTTCACACCTTCCGCCAGTTTTTCTGGGAAAACTCCTTCATTTAAAGCCACTGCGCATACAGCTAGAATATTCGAGATATTGTAATCACCAAACAATGATGTCTGTATCTCTAGAATCTTTCGACCAGAAACAACTAGATCGAATTCCTGGCAATCTTTTTCCAAGTTTATTTTTACATTTTCAGCACGTACATTGTTATGCGCCCCAAAACCATACGTCACAACTTTTGCGCCTGAATATTGCTTTAAGTATTCTGTAGAACTCTTGTCACCCTCTAAAACCACCAAACCGTTTTGAGGTACTTCTTCTATCATCAATTGAAAAGCTGTTCTGTAATCATCCATACTTAAATATAAATCCGCATGATCATATTCAACAGAGGTCACGATAACAGCATGCGGCCGGTAGTGTAGAAACTTTGGCCCACGATCAAATAAGGCAGCGTTATACTCGTCACCTTCAGTGATAAAATAATCACTCATTTCATGACGAGGATCAGGACTAATCATTCCAGCAGAAAAACTTTTTTGATTATTTGAAATCACTCCCCCAATCAGATAGCCGGGATTTTTACCAGCAACTTCAAACACATGAGCCAACAAACCAGTGGTCGTCGTTTTTCCGTGTGTACCAGTTACCACAAGCGATTTTCTGTCTTTAATAAAAAATTCTGCGAGCGCTTCAGACACCGACATGTGTGGAATTTTTTGGTCCTGAACGGCTCGAAATTCGATGTTGTCACAAGTTATAGCATTTCCAACAATGACTAATTCATCTTGCTTTAAATGTTCTAAATTGTAACCATCATAGTATTCATCAGTCGAGGACATAACAATATCTCGCATTGGTGGAAAACAGGCACTGTCTGCCCCTCTTACATAAAAACCTATCTCTTTAAAAAGAGCAGCCATAGTTGCCATAGCTTTCCCGCACGCAGCCATGATGTAGACCTTTTTGTTTCTTAAAACCTCAGCAGTATTGACTTGAGGCCTTGGTTTAGTGCGAATCTCGGAAGGGGCAGTCTGCGCCGTCTTGTTCTTTATATACTCAATAGCCTTGTTTTTCATATCAGAATATTCTTTAGCGACACTAATATAAAAAAGAGTATATCATGAACAATCCTTTCAATTCTAGATCTGGGAGCTTATCTTGCTACAGTGCTGGATGCATTTTCTGGGCGAATCTGAATAGACTGAGCCGTGAGGCTTCCATCAGCATTTGCTGAACCACTTACCATTACTTGTTCACCAACTGACAAATCAGAATCAGATCCAGAAACTGACTTTTGAACTTGAGTGGAGGTTGAATACAAAACTATCATTGAACCCCCGCTTCTTAATTGTAAAGTTATACTGTTTGCGTCTTTTGATAAAACCTGTCCTGCCGTAAATCCACCACCTATTCCACCATTTCTCTGCCCACCAACTCTCCCACCATTGCCGAATTGTCCGGATCGGGCCTGGTTAGTATCTGTCGGTGCGGTTGCTTGACCATGCCGTACCCCTGCATAAAATGAAAGTAATCCGACAACTACAGCCACTATCACTATTTTTAAATAATTTTTGTTCATAATTTAATTTATTGTGTTGATAATTTATTAATGTTTACTCATACCTTAACGCCTCAATCGGATTAAGCATGGCGGCACGCCGTGCTGGATAGTACCCAAAGACGATACCGATTCCAGCCGACACACTGAATGCAAGAACTATCGAAGAAAGTGAAACTTGGGTCTGAAGGATACCAAGAGAATTCACCGTGAAGGAAATCAACCAGCCCAAAATCACCCCGATTACCCCACCAGAAAAAGTAAGAACCACTGCTTCAATTAAAAATTGACGACTAATATCCTTGCGTTTTGCACCAATGGCTTTACGTAGTCCAATTTCACGTGTTCGTTCAGTCACATTAGTAAGCATCATATTCATGATTCCGATTCCCCCTACAACAAGTGAGATCCCTGCCACACCTCCAAGAAGCACAGTAAATATCTGAGTAACACTTGAGGCGGCAGAAACAATATCGGCCTGATTCAATGTGCTAAAATCAGCACTCGCCGCGTCTTTTATATTGTGTTTAATCATTAAAAGGTCTGTAACTTGTTGCTGCACACTTGCAGTTGAAGCAGAATCCTGTGCCGACACGCTGATTGAGGTGACATATTGATCTCCCGACAAATATCTTTGAGCCGTGGTGATTGGAATAAAAATCATGTCATCTTGGCTACCGAAACCAGAACCGCCTTTAGCCTTGGTAATACCAATGATTTTAAAAATAATTGATTTAATCTTGATACTTTGACCAATAACACTATCTGCCCCCACTCCAAACAAGTCATCTTTTGCGGTGGGACCAATAACAGCAACCCTAGCTCCTGACGCAACCTGCTGATCACTAATGAAATCTCCGGTATCTACTTCGACATTTCGGACTGTTGTGTATGCTGATTCAACGCCAACAACAGAGGTGTTGGTGTTTGTCCCCCTTGCAGTCACTTGATACCGGCTGGACACTTCCGGAGAAACTCCCGCAACCGATGTTACGGTTTTTGAAATTGCATCGGAATCAGAAAGAGTCAACGATTTCGCAGAACCGCGACCGGCACTAATGTTAATTCCTGCTCCACGCTGAGCACCCGGCATTACAATGATTAAATTTGATCCAATTGATTGAATACTGTTTTGTATTGAATTCTGAGCACCCTGACCAATTGCAAGCATCGCGATCACCGAACTAATACCAATCACAATTCCAAGCACTGTTAAGCTGGAACGCACTTTATTGGCGGTTAATGCAGAATATGTTTCGTGAAGTGTGTCCTTAATTTTCATATGATTTAATGATGTCCCGCTATTCTTTTTTTATGATTCTTTCTATCTTCAACAACTTCTCCATCTTTAATAAAAATAATTCTATCGGCATGTTCGGCCACGTCTGGTTCGTGTGTAATTAAAATAATTGTTCTACCTTGTTCTTTGTTTAATCTTTGAAAAGTACCCAAGACTATTTCACCCGTTTTGGTATCAAGGTTCCCAGTTGGTTCGTCCGCCAAAATAAGAGTTGGGTTATTTACCAATGCACGCGAAATGGCAACACGTTGAATTTGCCCTCCGGATAACTGATTCGACAAATGATAAAAATGACTTGTATCAAAACCAGCTGCAAGTAAAGCTTGTGTAGCAATCTTTTCTCGCTCACCTTCTGGTACATCAGCATAGATAAGTGGAATCATTACGTTTCGCATTACTGTTGTCCTTGGTAAAAGATTAAAGGATTGAAAAATAAAACCTATTTTTTCTCGACGAATATCTGCAAGCTGATCTTCTGATAATTTTGATACATCCTTTCCGTCCAAATGGTATGAACCGCTACTTGGAGTATCCAGTGCACCCAAAATATGCATCATGGTTGATTTTCCTGAGCCCGAAGGGCCCATAATCGCCACAAATTCGCCATCTTTTATGGTAAATGTCACACCCTTTAGTGCCTGATATGCACTCTCTCCTTGACCATAAGTTTTAGAAATATTCTTTACTTCAATCATGTGTAATGATATTAACGACCAAGTGCACGTGCGGCACCTGCACCACCTGTATTTCGACCACCAGCACCAACCGCATTCAAAAGACCAGGTGCCTGTGTTGCTGCAGTAGCTGAGGAAGCAATTGTTTTAGTCACAATTTTGTCACCTTCAGACAACCCACTTATGATTTCAGTATTTAGATCATCTGCAATTCCAATAGTTACATTTTTTTGTTGAGGTAAGACGGTGAGAACATCGCCAGTAGTGTTCGTTGAAACCGCCACATTATTATCTACAACATCCACGTACTGAGCGCCATTTCTAGTTTTAACTGCTGAACTAGGCACCACCAACACATCTTGATGGACTGCGGTTGCTATAGAAGCACTAACGCTCATACCCGAACGAACCCGATCGTCTTGTGTGTCAAAACCAATCTTAACTCCGTAACTCACTACTCCCTGTGTCACGCTTCCAGCAAGATCAACTTCTAAAACTTGTCCGGTGATCGTAAGTCCATCTACTGCATCAAAAGTTAATGTCACCTTGTCTCCCACTTTTACCTTAGCAACGTCTACCTCGTTCAGGGTGATTCCTGCCACTTGCTGTTTAGTGATAAATGTACCAATCAACGTTCCGTTACTAACAGCATCTCCTTTGTTCACATCCGTTTTTGCAATGACCCCATCAAATGGGGCGCGAATAAAATAATTTTCGTAATTATATTCCTGAGATGTCACCGATAGTTGCTGCTGTTGAATGTCCAAGGTGTCTGCACCGCTGTTTAACTTATTTAGTGATTCTTGTTTAGCAACGATGTCTCGAGCTGAGCTTGTAATAGTCACCTTTGCATATTGAATATTATTGTAAATGTTTGTTAGGTTGTCTAAATCAGAACCAAGCTTACTCAACCAGCTATTTAGATTAGCCTGAGTGGTTGTAACATTTTTTAACAACTGAGCACTACCCTGATTTTGTACATAGTCAACTGTATTTTTTGTATTTTTTACTGCCTCAGAAAGTAACCGTGTGGTGTCTAGAGTTTCTTTAATCAAACTTTCTATCGATGAAGTGGCACTGCTAGAGTTGACTGACCTATAAGTCAAAATATTAGATAAATATTTTGACTTAGCTCGATCAAAGGTGGCACCAGCATCCATCTTGTACTGTTTTGCCTCGATCGGAAGACTAACACTATCTACATCATTCAGGGTACCGTTTGATGTATAGAAAATAGTATTCATACCATCAATTACTGAAGGCATGTCAATAAAAGTTGAAGAAATTGTACTTAACGCAGTGCCATAATTAGATGCAAGAGTATCGTTCGCTTTTTTATTAGTTTGAATAGCATCAGCCAATGCGTTTTGTGTTTGAGTTGTTGAAACTGCATCTGCTGGTTGAGTCAACTTTGCCAGAGATAATCGGGCATTTTGCAAACTAATCAAAGCGTCTCTTGCATCTATCTGTGCGATCAGGGTACCCGCTTTGATTTCTTGTCCGTCAGCTAAACCTATATATGTCAGGTTTCCAGAAGCCTTACTTTTTAAATCAATTTGACTCGAAGCAGACACCTGCCCTGTACCTGAAACCACCGAAACAACCGTGCCTTTTTGTACAGCACCTATCACATATTTCGTCACAGCTGGAGGCGTAGTAATATGTTTATATGTCTGATAACCGGCAAAAACCATGACAAGAGCCGCAATAGTACTGATTACTTTGTGCGCAGCCATTATAGTTTTTAAACGATGCAAACCGGCCTTTGAGAAAATATTTTTCATGACTTTAAATGGCTTTTTATTTAGCTGTTGAAGTTGCTACAATTGTAATCCCTGGTGACATCATTTGATAGGGCATCACTCGAATAAATTTTGCTTCAACTTGACCTTGGTCTGTAGGGTCACCAATTACCACAACTATATCATCGACTTTTAGATCAGTAGCTTTGATTGAATCTCTGAACTCTCGGATAACGGTTTCCTTATTAATTAAAATAGTCTTCTCGATATTCTCAGGTGTGGATACGGTTACTGTCGGTAAGTTAATTCTAATAATTTTACCTGAAGCACCATGGCTTTCGGTAAAATCCCCTCCACCCATCATGTTTCGACCAAGTATTGAGGGACCTTGCCCTACACCACCCATCATAGACCTGTGATCAAGCCTCGAACCAAAATTATTGTAATAATTATCAGCCATTCTAAATGAGAATTCGGCACGCTTTAAACCGACGAATTGTCCTGCCTGAAAAATAACCAAAGCGGCTAAAATAACCACACACACTTTCAGTACTTTTCTTATTATTTTAGATTCATACACTTTTTTTAATTCGTGCTTCAATTCCTGATGATTTGTTTTTTCTTGATTTGTCATAAAAATATGTTAATTTCGAATTCTAATAATTAAACCTGAATTTGGGTTGTTGCTTTTAATAGGAAAAACTGTCGACCATTTTTATAGGCCCGAGTAAGGCTGTATAAAAAGACAATACCTGCAGATAAAAATAATATAAGACTAAGAACTGGTAATGACTCGAAAATTGATATAGTTAATTCTTGCCAATACGTCATTAATGCCGAATCGCCTGAAAACAGCAGGGACACGTACTGTGAAAAACTAGAATTGGCAAAAGCAGTAGCAACAGCAGTACCAAGTGGGAAAAAGGCTACAAAAGATACAAGAGCAAGGGCTGACTGAATAACAAGATTCAGCTTGTTTCTAGAGCGTTCCTTAATAGAAATGACTCGCAAAATGCAGTCTTCTAGGCCATAAGGCGGATTAATGTGTTTAATAGAGAGATTCATGCTGATATATACGTATTATAAGCTTATTTTGGTGCATTTTCTAGGAATTTCTTCATTTTTTCTAGGGCCCGACGGTTTTGGCTTTTAACCGTATTTATCGATTTACCTAAAATTTGAGCAATTTCATCAAAAGACAGATTTTCTGTGTAGTGGAGGATGACCACTTCTAGCTGATCTTGCGGAAGAATTTTGATCGCTTTTTCTACCCTTTCTGCATTTTCTTTTTGAATAAAAAGTTCATCCTGAAGTGGTTTTTCATCATGAATAGTTTCTTCAAAATTGACAGGTTCATCATCCCCACCTGAAGCGGTGTTCATTTGTGAAAAAACCAGATTTTTCTTCTTTCTAAGCCAGTCGTAACACGTATTTCTCGCAATAGTGAATATCCAAGCTTTCAAGGACTTGCTTGCATCGTATTTTTCCAAATTTCTCCAGATTTTTACGAAAATATCTTGAGATAAATCTTTGGCATCGTCTTCATTACCAATCAAGCGTACACAGAAGCTGTACACTGGAGTCGCATATTCACTAAGAACATCTTCGAATTCCATACGTGTGATAATAACACAATCAACCTAACTCCCTTTCTTGATTTTGTCCCATTTTTCACGAGGACATTTTTTATATTAACTAATAGCACAACTTCAGTGACTACCGCAAAGGCTCAAATCCTGCTATATTCAGAATATGAAATCATCTCCTAAAATATGGGACATATGCGTAATCGGTGGAGGGCCGGCTGGAATGATGGCGGCTGGGCAAGCAGCCAAAAATGGCAAATCCGTGATACTCCTAGAGAAAAATTCAGGCCTTGGAGCCAAGCTTTTAATCACTGGAGGTGGAAGATGTAATGTCACCAATTACGAACTAGACATTAGAGCTTTTTTGAAAAAGTATAAGGAGAATGACAAGTTTTTGTTCTCTGCTTTTTCTCAGTTTAGCACCAAGGACACCTTAGAATTTTTTAATACAAGAGGTGTACCTACCAAAGTCGAAGCCGAGGGACGAGTTTTTCCTGAGAGCAACAAAGCAGAATCAATCTGGACAGCGGTCACAGAATTTATTCATCAAAATAAAGTACATATCGAAACCAATGCGAGCGTCACAAAAATTATTTCTACTGATAATGAAATATCTTCAGTCACATTAAAAAATGGTAAAGAATTTTTTGCAAATAAGTTTATTTTAGCTACAGGCGGAACTTCTCGTCCTGAAACCGGCTCGACTGGGGATGGTTTCCCCTGGCTTAAAAATTTAGGACACACTGTTGTGGCTTCGGATTCGGCATTGGTACCAATTTCAATACAGGATGTATGGGTAAAAAAACTTCAAGGTATCACTTTAACTGATGTGAAAATAACTACGTATCAAAATAATACAAAACAGGATTCTAAAAAAGGTAAGGTTCTTTTCACTCATTTTGGCATCACAGGTCCAACTGTATTAAATATGAGCAAAGACATAGGAGAACTTTTGAAATACGGAGAAGTGGAAATTCGTATTGATCTCCTCCCTAAACTGGATCATGGAATGCTAAATACAAAACTGCAAGAACTTTTTAGAAGCGAACCGAATAAAAAAATTAAAAATGGCTTGAATAACTTAATTCCTACTGCACTAGTAGAGCCTACACTTATACTTTCAGAAATCGATGGTGACATAAAAAATAATAGTGTATCGAAAGAAATGAGAGTTAAACTGATTGAGAGTCTTAAGAATATGAGAATGCAGGTGGCAGGACTTCTCGGTAATGATAAAGCCATTGTTTCCTCAGGTGGAGTTGCACTAGACGAAGTGGATTTTAAAACGATGCAATCAAAAATTATCCCAAATTTATATCTTGTTGGTGACGTGTTGAACATTGATCGACCTTCGGGTGGTTACAGCTTACAGCTGTGTTGGACGACAGGGTTTGTTGCTGGAAATAACGCATAAAAAAAACGCCGGCCTGCTGGAATGCAGGTCGGCGCGACGAAGGGGTTTTCCGTCTCTTTTTTGTCGCCAGCGGCGATGGGAATCGCGGTGCTACTTGATGACGGCGGAGTGAAATTCCTGCCAATCCTGGATGTTGTTCAGATCGATCGCGCTGGGCAGAACACTGCCGTCATCCTTGAGACCTGCGGCACTGAGGATTTCCCGACGCGTCGAGTCTCCGTGCATGTAAGCGAGAACAGACATGTTGTGATGATGGATGTCCGCCTTGGTCAAAGTGGCACCGGGCTGCTCTGCGATCCACTTTTCGAGTTGCGGATAGGTCGGCCGACTGTCCTGGATGAACGCTACGAGGGCGTCGGGATCCAAGCCAAGGGCCGCGCAGGTCATGGCGTCGAAGCCTTTGCCCATTGCTGGGTAGCCTGGGTCGATTTTACCCACCGCATCGAGGCTGACTTTTTGCCAGAGGCGCGGGAGGTGAAGGGCGCCGAGTGGGCCGGCGATTCCACTGCTAATCATGGGGACGTAGTTCATGTGATGTGTTGTGTTGTGATGTGTTGTGTTGTTGCTCGATTTCCTTCCTCCTATATAGGAATCAGTAGATCGCAGCTATAAAATAACTTTAAAAAAGCAAATTTATAGCTGCGATCAAAGCAGTCAACAACGAGAGAACTTTCAAATTCTTTTAACGTACAAATTTAAGAACAGAATAACACGAATTATTACTAGTGTAAATAGTACCGACAACTTTCTAAAAACAGTAATTTGTAGATATTGACAGATTGCAATATATGGTTTATTTTACATAAAAGTTCTTTGAGTGGATGACTGTATCTTTTGGGCTATTTACAACAATAAGTACCTCAAAAGATGCGGTCATAGGATTCAAATCCTGACCGTTGCTGTAAACCAACAACCAACCCCACGAAACCCAATGAAAAACATCCTCGCCCTCGCGGCGCAAATCACCCCCGAAGAAATCGTCTTCCCCAAGGAGGAGACGATCCCCGGCAAGAAAGTCGAAGTCCTCGGCACCCTCCCGCCCGAACTCAAAAAGCTCTGGGGCCTCTATGCAAAAATGGGAAAAGAGAGCGAAGAGGAATTCGAAAAGCTCAACGCCGAACTCGGCGAGAAGCAGAAAGACCTCGACGCTCGCCTCAAGAAAGTCAAGAATCCCAGCAAGGCCAGGCAGAGGATGATCATGAAAGAGATCCCTGTTGCCCAGGATTTCGCAGAAAGGGCCGCAGCCACCCGCTGCGAACACCAAAGCGTCGGAGAAATTTTCTGGACGCTGGTCAAAATCCACTTTGGGATCACCCAGAAACTCCTCGACATTGGCATCCTCTCCAAGGGAGTCGTCGTGTGCTGGAAATCAAAAGTGACGACCGTTTTCATCGGATAGCCCCTTCCCGATCAGTCTGCCCCCCGCCCACCACAGAGTGCGGCGGGGGTTCATAATTTATGTAATTAAGTGTTATACTCCCCTCACATGAAAAAGCCCACTAAAAAAAACTTCTCCAGTAAAAGCACTCGTCCAAAACGAGACATGCATTTTGCTACCCGGGCTCCTAAGAAATCCTTTCCTGAAACAACCATAGTCAAACCAGAATTTCCTATGCGTATCAACAAATACCTCGCTCGCGCAGGATACGCCACACGCCGTGACGCCGATGCACTGGTGGAAAAAGGATTAGTTTTGATTAATGGAGCCAAAGCGGTCCTTGGTACAAAAGTGAGCGAAGAAGACAAGGTTGAAGTTGTTCAAAAAGGCAAGCAAAAAGAATATATATATTATGCCTACCACAAACCAATTGGAGTGGTGACACACTCTCCTCAGTTGGGCGAGTTGGATGTTGTACAATCCTCTGGACTACAAGGAGTTTTCCCTGTAGGAAGACTTGATAAAGATTCTCATGGTCTCATGATTCTGACTAATGACGGACGTATTACTGACAAATTGTTGAATCCTAACGGAGCACATGAAAAAGAATATTCGATTATGACAATGAATCCCCTTCGACCGAGTTTCAAAGAGCACATGGAAAAAGGAGTAGACATCGGCGATGCAGTGACAAAGCCATGTCGAGTTCGTGTTACGGGAGAAAAAACTTTTAATATTACAATCACCGAAGGAAGACATCACCAAATTAGACGTATGTGTGAAGCGATGCACAACGATGTTAAACATTTGGAACGAGTTCGTATTATGAATATACGATTAGGAAATCTTGCACCAAATGCTTTTAGAAAAATTGAAGGACAAGAGCTGGACACTTTTTTTGAAGCACTTTAATTACTTTTCTTAAAGATAATTCTAAAAAAGTGGTAGAAATAAATAAGTGAAGTTCGAATCACTCCTTGTGACTTTAACCTTCGTGCCGATGTGGGCATAGATAAATTTCGATTGAACACCACCCTGCCCTGTCGTGACATTCTTTTGGCAGTATCAGTGTCGTCCCCATAAAAAACGAGATCGGTATTGTAGCCGCCTGCCTTCTCTAATGCATCAGCTCGTAACAAAACATTTCCTCCTATTAATACTCCTCCTTTATGTAATTTTTGTAACACTATATTAACTATAAAATAAAAAATTTTTTGGAAATAAAGTGAAAACCATCTCGTCATCTTTGGAGCATCATAATAGTCATATGGCCCGCCCACAGCCACCACTTCTTTAACTAAAAATGAATGCATACCTTTTTCTAACCAATTAGCGTGCGGTATACAATCTGCATCTATGTTTGCGATAATGCCTCCCTCGGCATCAAGTCGCCCACATTCACGTGCCCACTGGGTGCCTTTTCGATTCTCAGATAAAATTTTTAGTTTTAGACCGTGATGCTTATTCTTGTATGCATGTAAAATGGAATTTGTTTTATCCGTACTCGCATTATCCACCACAAGCACTTCAAAATTGTGATAAGTCTGCTTAAAAATAGCATCGAGAGTTTTCTCAATGTTGACCTCTTCATTATGAGCAGGAATAACAATAGAGACTTTCATGTCTTATATTTTACCACCTAGAATATTTTGTAAAGTCGACGTACCCACATACTTTTTCGAAGAATGAGCAAGATCTTGCAAGATCCTATTAGTTGTTGTTGCATCTGGAAGTGACATAACAGTATGCTTATTTTCAATAGGAATAAGGTCAAAGGCCAATGTTGATGATGCGGTGTAATCGTCTGGAATTGAAATATCTACAGCCATGCCGTGTGTAGTATCGAATGAAAAATATTGATCAAAAATAAAATTTCCAAGAGAATAAAATATTGTATGTCCATTATACTCTTCGATTGATTCTACGATGTGCGGGTGGGCGCCGATAATAATGTCTGCGCCAGCATCAATCCATGTGTGCGCCAGATCTCTTTGGAATTTTGTAGGAGTTTTTTGGTATTCAATTCCCCAATGAGGCATCACAATAACAATATTAGTGGTTTTTTTAAGTTCTTGTATGTCTGAAATTATATTGTCAGCATTCTTGTATGCAAATTCATGATAGCCAATCAAACCTATACAAAAGCTTTTGAATGATGAGGCTGTCACCATATTTCTTTTTACATCAATACATTTCACAATACTGTGTCCGGCAAGATTCCCTGGATCACCGAAAAAGTCTACTCCTGCATCCGTCAAATAATGTCTCGTCAGTGTAAGTCCTATTTCACCACGATTAGCTGAATGATTATTGGCGAGACTGACAACATCAACACCGGCTGATTTTAAAGCAGGGGCAGTCGCGGTCGCAAATGTAAAATCAAGAGGAGCGTTTCCTGTGCTGCCATCTCTTTGTAGAGTCTTCGATTTAAACGTTGTGATAGACCCTTCCAAATTTCCAACAACTAAATCTGGACCCCCTACCTGGGTTTTATCGAAAAGTTTTTTGGCATCTCCAAACACAAAATCATAACCCTTACTGTTAATTGTTTTTCTGACGGCGCGGTCAAACATCATATCACCCACAAACATCAAATGAATACTGCGATGAACTGGTGGCAAAGGTGCCACAATTGGAACCACAACATCTGATGTACTAGCAGCTTCTGAGACATTCGCCGCGTCTAAGTTCGCCATACCAAATCTCATAGCTACAGACAAAAAAGCTAGAAAAAATAAGCTTATAACGAGAATGTGGCGAGGATGGGTGGGCATTTAGTTCATTATAGTATACCCCACCATTCGATGTATTACTTTCTTCTTGGAAGTGGATGCAAGTGCGAGGCAATACCCACCGCAGCAGCAATAATGAGAATATTCTTTATAATATATTGACCTTCAAGTGTCGGCACAAACATAGCTGACCATGTCACGCTTTTAACCATAAAGAGCGGCATAATCGTCGTCACCATATGAAACAATAACAAAGGAATAACGAGGCGCTCGCATCCTTTAATCAAAAATAAAATTCCAATTAGCATTTCAAAAAGTCCGAACAAAATAATAAAAGTTGCAAATGGCATGATCGGCATAGTTCTTTCGAACAGAGCTTTGACCAATGGACTAGCAGGGCTCATTCCAAAAACTTTTAAAATTCCAAACCAAAAAAAGACAACAAACAAACCCAGACGAGCACAAGGTTCTGAAATTTTTCTAAAAAAATGAATCAACTCTAGATCAATGGTGCGGATTTTCATTTATAATTTATAGTGAAACAAAATATCTATTAATATAAAAATTGTATCATATCGATCAGCATTTTATAATCTTAAGCACTGTATAAAAAAGATTGTTTATACAGTATCCATTTGTTATAATTGACACATTAGTCCATCATAAAAATAAATTCATGCCAGATCCTTTAATTACAAATACGTACACAGTTCCAAGTACCTCAACAAATTTTAATACTTCACCAACACCAATTCCTCCGCAAAAATCTTCTCACAGAGCAGTTACTTTCATACTCACATTTTTATTCATACTTTTAGTTGGAGGATTAACTGCTTTTGCTTATATTCAAAAAATTGGACCTTTTGCTTTAAAAACGTATTCCGAAAATAATCTACTTTCTAGTCTTCTGGCAAAATACGGTAGCATCAATTCATCAACCTACTCTGTGTCTGGCTCATTAGATGTAGTTGCCCGTGATGCTGATGCAGTACCTTTCACACTTAAGGATTCAAATGGTCCTGAATTCAAAAAGAAATATTATTACGATCATCAACGAGCAGTTGATGTAGGGGCTATTGTCGGAGCTTTGATTTCGACTCGAAATGGTTCATACAATAAAAAAGCACAGAAATCTTTCCCGAAGGATATTAAAAATATATTGACAAGTAACCAGTACCCAGCCTATGGCGCATCTGTCACAGACCCCGAGACAAATATGGACTACAAATACACCACAACAGATGCTGGTCAAAACTTTCTTTTAACTGTTACTTTTGACACACAAGGCGCGATTAATTCTATTAAGCGCTACAACTATTCGACAACTTCAACACCAATCAATGGATTAAATGTGTCATTTACCAAAGACAGCTATTCCTACATTTATCTAAATGAGGAACCTCCTAAGCCTTTTCTGGCTCAAATGAGCGATTCTATGGCCTCATTCCCAGCTGATATTAATGTTCTTTTGTCAGTGACCGCTTCATCTCAGTTTAAAGCTCCGGAATCGACAGATTGGACATTTAATGTGAACGCGGAAGGAAAATTTGGGGATCTTACATACAAGGTAAATGCTGATGCTCTCAAAAAAGACAAAGACTACTACTTCCGCATTAACAATATCCCTAGTCTATTCTTGTTCGGTGACATTGCCGCAATTAAAGGAAAATGGGTAGATGTTTCTTCACAAATTGCTTCGTCTTCTGCTACTTCAACCGATTCATACAACTATTCTCCGCTTTCGAGTCTCTCAAAGGGAATTCCAGATCAAGAAAAGAAATACAAAGAGAATCGCGACAAGGTAGTAAAGTTACTTAAAAAAATTACAAGCCTCGCGGATGAACAAGGCCTCATTAGTTTCAAGAACCCACCGAAGGCAGAAAAAGTTAACGGTGTCCCACTTGTACGATACGATCTACTTGTCCAAAAAAACAAACTTCTTCCATTTTACACCGCCTTACAGACTGAAATTAACACGAACCCTGATTTTACAGACTTTAGAGATGTAATAGACCAGGGACTTGTCGAATATTTAAAGAGTGACGAATTTTCTCAAGTATATGATTACTTTAGTCAAAATAATCAATTCACTTTGTGGACTGATGCTGAAGGCTACCCTGCTATTTTTGAAGACACAATGCGTGTGGTACCGCCCGAGGCTGCGACGCAACTTGCTAATAAACAGATCAATATTGTATTCAAAATAACAAATTCAGACATAAATAAGGAACTAAATATTCAGGCTCCCACTGACGCAGTCCCCGGTCAGAAACTAATTGACGACGCTAAAAAAACTTCTGATAATCTGACATCTCAATCATCAACCAACGTATCACTTTCTTCAATGCGAAGTACCGCTGAATTAGTCTATTCGAAATCAGAAAACAGTTACGGTAAGAAACCTTTCACTTTGGGCCCGTGTGCAGAAACTACAGACACCCTTTTTGGTGACAAAGAAATTAAATACGAACTTGAAAAAGCTACTAATAACAATGTCGCCTCAGCTACATGTGTATCAACTGGAAAAGTTGGAAATGTGACAGCTTGGGCCGTTTCTGCGCCAATGTCAGATGATAAAGATTTCAGTTACTGTGTAGACAACAGTGGATCTTCTAAAAAGATTCTAGGCACTATCAAAGGTGCCCTATGCAAGTAGCTAGATCTTGATATTTTTAGCGTAGTGTCCAATAAGAGGAAGTTCTTTTTCCTTCTTTTGAATCACATTCAAAATCCCAATAACTGCTAGCACAAAAATGACCAGTTCTAGTAGGCTGATGAGTGTAAAAAGTCCCCAGAATAATCTCATTGCAACCCAAAGAATTATCTCGCCTATGACAAGGAGTGCCCCCTGCTTGATATGAAACTTTACAAAAGGATTAGTTCTTGCCATAACATACGGAATAATAATAAGGACTCCTAGATAAGCCAGTATCCCCATAAACATTGAACTGTCTGTGTCCGAAGAATGAGCTTCGTGCTCTACTTCGGCATGTGTTGATGCAACTGGAGCTTGGGTAGCAACTTGAGCTTCTGCATGAGCAGTTTCTGCAACCTCTGAATTGTGTTCGTGGTGTGTCATATTATTTATTGATAGAGAATAATGAAATCATTCTACTACAATGCTTTTTTGGTGCAATATCTCTTTACGAATGAATATTGGAAATGGCAGTACGTGTAAGGAAGCCTACAAAACCTAATCTAGGAAATATTGATTGCGACATTTGGAACTTGATAACTGCAGCCCGTGTTGCAGGCCCAAAATATCCAGTCTCATACCCCCTCGACCCAATACCATATGGTGCGACACTAAAACCATGGAGGTTTAAAAAACTTTGCAAAGCCTTCACATCATCTCCTCTCATGCGCATTTTTAGATTTCGAGGAAGTACAAGAGTGCTAGGAACACTAGTAACAATAATAGGTGTCGTTGTTGTTGCAATAGTATTTAATGTTGGAGAAAGTGTCGTCGCAATTATGGCTGGCAAGGCAATTCCCTGTGACTGTGCAAGATTAAAGATGGGACGGAAGTTTAAAACCAAAAATTGGGAGAGGCTCTTCATGTCTCGACTATGTCGTAAAATCTTTTCCAAGATATACATTTTTTGTTGTAGAGTTAGTTCTGCTTTCAAACGTAGATATGGATCAGTCGCAACCCCAATCTGATTACGTATCTCAAAATGGAGGTGAACTGGTCCACCTAGTGCATTACCAGTATCTCCTATATATCCAATTAAATCCCCTCCTTCTAAAACATCTCCAACCTTGAGTCCTTCAGCAAAAGTATCAAGATGCATATAAACAAAAGTTTCACCTCCAGGGTTTGCAGTACTGACAAAGTTCCCCTCTGTTGTCCCCGTCCCAATGCGAAGAACCACCGCAGAAGTTGGTGACACAATCGGTGTCCCTTTTATAGCCATAATATCCTCTCCCTCATGACTACGTGCACCGTGGTCTCTTGAAACACCAAAGTTTGCAGTGATGTCTTTCAGATCAACTCCAAATAAAATAGGCACACTGACCGAAGCAATAGCGGTCGGCCCTAAAGCATCTATTTTTTGCTGAATATCAATTGGCTGATTTCTCCAGCTTTTAACAGCCTGCTGTCTTTCGATTCCACCTAGAAGTCCCGCTTCATACGATAAGTCTATGAACGGAGCAACCTGTGCTGATGAAGTGGCAACAGTTGTTGCGCCTTGAGCGAATGCACCTAGAGGTGCAACTATGCTTAACCCAAGTATTGCCAATAATAATGATTTTTTTTGTGAAGTAGATATCATGAGTATGAGGTTATAGACGCTTCTGGCAAACTATCGTTACTGAATTTTAACAGTGACTCAACTATTCCACAACCACTCCAACTTTTTTAAGTTCCGCTCGTCTTTCAGCATAATCAGGCATAGCCCGCGCCATCAGGTTCCAGAATTTTTTCGAATGATTAAATTCTCCAAGGTGGCAAATTTCATGGACAATAATATAGTCCGTCAACTTTTCGGGCAAGAGAGCGATTTTGTAATTAAAATTTAAATTACCTCTTTTAGAACAACTACCCCAGCACGTTTTTTGGTTTTTAATACTGATTTTTTTAAAGCTAAAATTGTACACCTTGTTGAACTCAGTTACTTTTTTGTGGGCCAAAACCCTTGCATTTTCTTTTTGCTTTAAATAATTCGACCTACTATCTTGTATGAGAACGTAATTCGACCCTCGGCTCTTTTTCAAATTACTAAAATAGTCGATTTTTCCCAAAATCCATTTTGATTTTTGAGTGACAAAATTCTGAATTAAATCTGCATCGACTTTTTTAGGGGCAGTGACAAATACCTTGCCGTCCTGATGGACTGCCAGCCGGAGGCGTTTAGAGCGAGTGCTCGTTTTCAAGGTATATTGAATAGGTTCCATTATTGAGTTTGGATTAAAGACATTTTTTCTATCCGGTTAAGTCGTTTTAACTCGGCTTCTTTGGCCCGCACTTTTGCTAACGTTTTATACTTTTTAGTCCATACAAGTGCCACTGGTCTCCTGATTTTTGTGTAATGCGCGCCAGCTTTCGTGTGATTGTGTTGATGGATGCGCTTTTCTAAATCATTTGTTGATCCTACGTACAGAGTCGTATCGGCACATTGAAGGATGTAAACGTGATGCATAGTTTTATTATAGCAGTGGCACCAATCGGTGCTACGAGGGTTTGTTTTTTTATTTAACAATAAGCGTTCGGCGAATTTGGTCGAACGCAGTGATTAAAGCTTTTTTGTCGAATTCCTTAACAACTCCCTTTGGGTAATTAGAGAATGATCCATAGTGAATAAAATATCTCACAGCAACGCACATGGCATTTACAGGTGTTGCGTAAATACTTTCTTCATAGCGATTCCCGGCGGCTGCGTCGCTTGATGATGCAAATGAATATTTTATTCCTAGATCAACTCTCGATATCGGCTTTACATGTTGGAATGTAAACAAAGAGGCAGAACAAGTAGTGCTGGCGGTCATTGGAATTTGTTCCAAGCTGATATACGTATCCGTTGCCAGATTTGTGCCAGTAGCCATAGATGCTGGGATAATATATTTGATTCCATTGATATCCTTACCTGGCCCCAAGGCTTGATACTGATAGTTTTTTACCACTGTGTAACCCTCAGGAACAGTAAGTGAAGGGACAGTTCTTGTAGGATCTACAGGCGGTACATTTTGCGTAAGAGTCACATTTTTGATAGTCTGATTTTGACTATTTGAGTAATACATAACCAAAAGAACAACTATGGCCAGTGTCATAATCCAACCAAATATTGATGAAGTTGAAGTTTTTTGCATATCTGTAATATAACAAATTTATGCTAGTGTTAACAGACATACATATGAAGAAGATTATAAATTTTCACCAAGAAATAGTAGCCGAGTTCAAGAAACATTCAGGCCAAGGCACTGAACATTCTTGGAATTCAAGCTATTTGGGCCACACGCACTTTACCTATAACACCTCAAACCCTATAAAACGAAAAATTGCTAAAGAATTTGTGAAGAAACATAAGGATATTTCTAATAAAGAATTTAAAAGTCTTTTAGATGCTTTATACACGTCTCCATCTTATGATGAAAAATCTTTTGCTTCGATGCTTCTTGAATACATGAAAGACATGCGGAAAAGTCTTCGACCAAAAGCCCTTGATTCTTGGCTGAACCACTTGCACGGATGGGCTGAGGTAGATTCATTATGTCAGTCAAATTTTAAAGCTGAAGAGATGTTGGAAAATTGGGATACGTGGAATGAATTAATCACAAAGTTTTCAACAAGCAAGAACATAAGCAAACGACGTGCGTCACTAGTGCTTTTGACTGGGGCGATTTCCCACAACAATGACAATCGTCTATTTAAATTAGGAATGAAAAATATTGAGAAGCTGAAAACAGAAAAAGACATCCTTATTACCAAAGCTATTTCCTGGCTACTGCGCAGTATGGTTAAACATCACAAAAAAGCAGTGGCTTTATACCTAAAACAAAATCTTGATTCCCTTCCTAAAATTGCTATTAGAGAGACAGAGAGGAAAATTCTGACTGGGAGGAAGTAGGACTGCCATTTAAATTATCATATAGAAAACCTTAAGATAGTGTTATTCAATGATCAGTTTTACTTTTCGAATGATTTCCAACAGTATTTTATCTGATACAACATCAGCAAGTTTATATTTACGAGCACCCAGGTCCAGTGTTCTAATTTGATTTGCAATAGCCACACCTTTAACTTTTTTTGTATCAATTTCTACTTCGAAAGGATAACCCTTGATTTGTGATGTTATACGACACACAATGGCAAGATTTGTTTTTTGATTATGTAAAGTGTGAGATAAGACCACCGCTGGACGATAGCCCTTTTGTTCATGACCAGAAGTTGGACTAAAATTAACTAGAATAATCTGACCTCTTTTCATTTGATTATTTCATTTCCCACATCATCGCCCCAATCATATAAAGGATGACTATTTGTAGGTGAGATGCTTTTAAGAAGATCCTCTAGTGTCTCTTTTTTATTAGGCACAACAAGAATTTTACCTGCACTGTATTCAACAGACACAGGATCACCCTTTTGAAGTCTTGCTTTTTCTGCGATGTGTTTTGGGATGTGAATACCTAGGCTATTTCCAATTTTATGCACTTTGGTTGTCATGTTGAAAGTATATATTTTGTATATACTTTGTCAATGAATTGTCGACAACGAAATCATGCACTACGAATATTAAGTATTTATATAGAACTTCTGAACTATTTTCCTCCTTCTCGAATTGACCTTGAATAGTTATCTACCCTGCCAATTTTTCTAGATATATCGCTAATGTAATACTTTTTACGAGCATCATCAATTGATAGATTTGTATCTAATAGACCATTGTCCAGTGCCAACTTGTCTGCGTAACTTGTAAAAACAACTTGCCAGTCTAATTTTGGCAGCATTCCAGGCCAAATTTTATTCACGTGATGAGCAATACTAGATGTACAGTTTGCGTAAAAAGTATTGTACCAAGTTGGGTGAATCACCAAATCATTCATCCTGTTTAACATATCAGTCAAAATTTTACGTCCATCGTCCGGACTGGCTTTTAATGGATAGACATAGACCTGGGCATCACGAGTATTGGCACGAAGATAAATCACATCTCTTTCATCAGCGGCAATATACATTAAAGGAAAGGTATGCAAAGTACCGTCAATCAAACTGTAATCCTGATCTTTTGTCAGGCGCGCTTCAATAGTGATAGCAAGAAATGATCCATCAGAAAATTCATATGACAAAAATGTATGTGCAAATGGACTGCCAGGATTGAAAGGCTCGGTGATATACCAAACTTTTTTAAGCTTGTTCAAATCGTAGGTTTTATCGTAATAATCAGAGGCTGTTATTTTTTCATTGGAATCGTACTGAAAATTTCGAATATTTTTTACTGTCACTAGGTTGCCATTAAATTCAGCAGTTGAAAGTACCTTTAGTGGGGTTTTCCAGTCACCTTCTGTTGGAACATGTTTTAAGCCTTGTAGGATGAATAGTCCAATGAGGAAAATTACAATAACTAGGGCAAAGTATTTTAGGAATTTGAGGAGTTTTTTCATTTAGGTCTTTGATTCTTTATAGTTTTAAATTATATATTTTGTACATGGTTTGTAAACCATCTGCTATTTTTGGTCTACCCTAAATCCCATCGTGTAGTGGACCCCTTTCTTAGGACACCATCCTTGTACTTAGCATTTTAGCTTTTTAGTAATTTTTGTGCAAATTGAACAGGTGACATTTTAAGTGAAGAGTGAAT
>Ga0194051_1000004_pt1 | contig 138701 bp, 127 predicted proteins | sample SepL2320m_MetaG_FD_161275 | JGI IMG/M metagenome (GOLD analysis project Ga0194051, IMG submission 161275) | Anoxic zone freshwater microbial communities from boreal shield lake in IISD Experimental Lakes Area, Ontario, Canada - Sep2016-L239-20m | ecosystem: Environmental > Aquatic > Freshwater... | reverse complement strand
AGATCGGCCGAACTGTAGTGGGCTGCTAGCACCACCGCGCATTGGGAATCCAGCCACGCGGATCTACTCGGCCACTGAACCGGCCACATCCTCAGTGCGTCGCGCCTGCGCCGGAAGTTTCAGTGTCGCAAGCAGGCCGAGCAACACGAAGCCGGCGGCGGTAAAAGCAGTCCAGCGCAAAGCAGATGCGAATGCCTCACCGGCTGCCGAGGCAACAGCGGCTCCCCCGGGCTGTCCGCCCAAGGTGGGGATGATGGTGCCTGCGGTCTGTTCAACAAGATTGGCGATGTCGGTGCGCTGCGTGTCACTAAGACCCGGTACTGATTCGAGGTTGCTCGCCGTGTTGTTTGCCAAGGTGATGAACAGCACGGTTCCGAGCACCGCAGTGCCCAGAGCCGAACCGAGTTGACGAGCAGTGCTCTGCGTCCCGCTTGCTTGCCCTGACTTCCACACGGGCACATCGGCCAGGATGAGTCCGGTGAGTTGGGCACTCGCGTAGCCAACGCCGACTCCATAGATCACCAGCCAGAATGCGATCACCCAACCGCTGACGCTGGTCGAAATTGTGAAGCCCAACCCGAGGATGCCCACGATTTCAAGCGCAAGACCGAGTTGTGCGACGAATCGTTGGGAATACTTCATAGCCAATGTGGCTGCGGTGGGTCCGGCGATGAAGGCCCCGATCGCAAGCGCCGCCAGCAATGCGCCGGCGCCGAATGCTGAGTAGCCGAGCACGCTCTGTAGGAACAGCGGCAGCGAGAACAAGATGCCGAACTCCCCCAGGCTCACGATCAGCGCCGCACCGCTGCCGAGTCCAAAGGTCGGAATAGAAAACAGGCTGAAGTCGAGCAGGGCCGACTTACCGGCGGCAGTGCGCCTGGTCTCGACGAGGTAAAGCCCCACTAGGCAGACCAGAGAGACTCCAAATGCCCAAAACACGGGCGATAGCGAGTCTTTCGGCCAGGTCGTAGCCGACAGCGAGGTGTCGCCCAGGGTGTGAAACCAGCCGTAGTTACGGCCCTCGATCAAGCCGAACACCAATGTGCCAACACCGATCGCTGACAAGAAGGCGCCTGCGAAATCTATTCCCGGTGCAATCCGCTCGTCCTTGATCTCCGGGACAAACAGTAGGCAGCCAACAACGATGATTATCGCGATCGGAACGTTGATGTAGAAGGCCCAGCGCCATGAGTGATGCTCGGTGAGCCAACCGCCGACCATCGGTCCGATCGCGGCCATTCCTCCAATGATTGAGCCATAAATCGCAAAGGCGATCGTTCGGGATTTACCCGTGTAGATGGAGTTGATGAGGGAGAGCGAGGTTGGCGACATCATCGCGCCGCCGACGCCCTGCAATGCCCGAGCCGCGATCAGGGCCTCGCCGCTACCGGTGCTTGCTGCGATGACGCTTGCTATCGCGAACACGATCGCGCCGAGGATGAATAGACGGCGCCTTCCGAACCGGTCGCCGAGACCTCCAGCCACGATGAGCAGAGCTGCAAAAACCAACGAATAGACGGCGTTGACCCATTCTGCGTCGATCGAGTTGATGTGCAGGTCGCGGATGATCGACGGCAAAGAGACGTTGACAATCGTCGCGTCCATGATGATCAGAGCGAGCCCGAGCCCGATGAAGATCATCGGTGACCAGGTGCCCCCTCGTGCGGCGGTGGGCGTGGGGCTCGAGGTGCGCGTATTCATGAAGGACACCGTAGACGTCCTGAGGTGGAACAGCCCATTTGTTGGTTACGTGTCGATGCACTGACGCGAGCGGTTCCCGCTCACGTGACGAACCTTGCCCGCCACTCCCCCGTTGCCGGACCGTGGCACAAGGCATGATGGAGGCATGAGTAGCGACGACGACATCGAGCGTCTTCTGCGCGAAGTGGAATCCACCATGTCTGGGCAGGGCGCTAAGCCGGCTGCCCAATCGGGCGAGATGGCCAAGTCGACATCCAATGCCAATGCCAAGGCCACTGACGAGGTTGCCGCACGGCCCGGTGGCACCACATTGCGGACTGCGGTGGTCGCCGCAATCGTCTGCGGTCTGGGCGTTTTCGGCTTTACCTTCTTCTTCCAATGGCTGCCCATCATTGACAACCCGATTAGCAGCGGACTTGGTGCAGGTGTTGGCGCGTTCCTCACTGCACTTGCCCTGGGGGTCATAAACCGACGTTGGAAGTAATTAGACGGTGACGTTCCACTGCAGCACTGCTGGAGTGTCTCGTTCAAAGCCCAGCGTGGCTGATGCGGCAGGGGCAAGTGCGAAAGACCGACCCCGATCAGGTGGCAAGTCGAGCCATCGTGCGGCCAGTATGCGCAGCAGATGCGAGTGGGCTATGAGCACAACATTTCGACCAGCATTGATGGTCGGGACTACCCGTGAAAGGACTGCGTCGGCGCGCATACCTACCTCGTTTACGGTCTCGCCGAGCCCCTCGGTGGAGTTGAAGACTGACCAATGCGGATCGCCGAGCTCGGCTCGGATATTCGCAGTCGTGCGTCCTTCATAGACACCGTAATCCCATTCGATCAGGTCCTCGTCCATCTCTGGATCCAACCCAGCGAGTAGGGCCGTATCCCATGCACGCGACAACGGACTTGAGACAACTAAGGCTGGCAGCCAACTAGTGACGAGTGGTGCGAGGGCACGAGCCGCCTCCACGCCGGCGCTATTGAGCGGGATGTCGGTGCGGCCGGTGTGCCGAAAGCCGCGACTCCAGTCGGTTTCGCCGTGACGAAGCAATCTCAGACGTCCCGCAGAACTCATGGCGCAAGTGTGTCACTGCTGTTCGACGATGACGATCCGAGCGCGTAAAACACAATAGCGCTGGCTGCTGCAACGTTGAGGCTATCGATGCCGGCGGCCATGGGGATGCGCACATTCGCAGCGCACCTGCCTAACGCGCCAGCAGTGAGCCCTTCGCCCTCGGTGCCAAGCAAGATCGCGAAAGGTGGTGTGCGATCGACGTCTCGCAGCGATACCCCTGCTGGATCGGGTGACATTGCCAGGCAGCGAAACCCTCGCTCCCGCAAGTCATCCAGCCCCGCTGGCCAGTTATCGACACGGGTCCACGGGACAGCGAAAACCGCGCCCATCGACACCTTCACGCTGCGGCGGTACAACGGGTCGGCGCACTCTGGGCTGACCAACACCGCGTCGAAGCCAAGCGCGGCCGCGCTACGAAATACCGCACCAACATTGGTGTGATCGACCAAGTCTTCAAGTACGACAACTCTTGTCGCTCCGGTTAGTACTTGATCGACGCTGGGTAGCGATCGACGATTGAGCGACGCCAGTGCGCCTCGATGCACGCGATAGCCGGTGACACCGCGCAACGTTGCGTCGTCAGCCACGTAGACCGGGCATTCGTGATCCGCCAGGACATCAGCCAGACCTTCCACCCATCGCTCGGCCATCAGCATCGAACGTGGTGTGTAACCGGCCTCGAGTGCTCGCCGGATCACCTTCTCGCTCTCGGCCAGAAAGAGTCCCTCGGCCGGTTCACGGACTTTGCGAAGGCCGACATCTGTGAGTTGGGTGTAGTCAGCCAGACGTGGATCCGTCGCGTCGTCGACATTGATGATCGTGGTCACCGGTGATTCCACAGACTCACTACTGCAGCGACTAGACCGACGACGACGATGGTGCCGCGCAGGACGGAGGCAGGCAATCGGCGAGCTACGGGGGCGCCCACGAGGCCGCCCAGAGTTGCGCCGGCGCCAACAGCCAGGGCCGCCGGCCAAAACACCGCTCCCGCCAGGGCAAACACACAGGCGGCAGCAAGATTCGAGACTGCCTGCAACACGTTCTTGGCCGCATTGGACCGTTGTAGGTCGACGTCGAAGAGGGTGGCAAGTACGGCCATCAAAATGATGCCTTGTGCGGCGCCGAAGTAGCCTGCGTAAATCCCGATCACGAACAACACCGGGTACTGCGTCTTCTGGGGCATGTTGGTGGGATCGATTCCACGGACATTGAGTTCACGGACGATACGAGGCTGCACCACGACCAGCAGGCAAGCAACCAGAATCAGCCAGGGCACGATGGCTTCGAAGACTGAAGCGGGTAGTGCGAGGACGAGTCCAGCGCCGCTCACGGCCCCGAGCCCGATGGCCACCGCCAGCAGGCTGATGTGGCCCTTTCGTTCAGTGTTGTGATCGCGGTAAATCCATGCGCCCATGGCGTTTCCGGGCGCCACCCCGAATGAGTTGGTGCCATTCGCGACAACAGGTGGCAAACCGCTAGCAAGTAGCAATGGGTAGGTGAGCAAAGTGCCGCTGCCCACGACCGAGTTGATCGCTCCCGCCGCGACTCCCGCGGCAGCAAGGAGTAGCAGATTCATCTGCGGTCAACTCCCTGGAGTCGTGGCGATCGTGCACGGCCCCCCGACAGTAGTGGAAGCGCTGACAATCGGATCAGACCGAGTCGTCGCGCACGACCTTCACTTCGGATGGTGCCGGTCGCGAGAATGCAGATCCGAGATGCTCCATCGCACGGGAGAGCTCCGCAGGAATAACCCAGACCTTGTTGGCGGTGCCGTTCGCCAACTGTGGCAGAGCCTGGATGTACTGGTAGGCCAGCACCTTCTCGTCTGCGTCACCAGCGTGGATTGCGTCGAAGACCTTCTGGATGGCCTGCGCCTCGCCGTCAGCACGAAGGATTCTGGCTTGTGCGTCGCCCTCGGCGCGCAGGATCGCGGACTGCTTCTCGCCCTCAGCAGTAAGGATTTGCGAGGCCTTGAAGCCCTCTGCGGTGAGGATCGAAGCGCGCTTCTCTCGCTCGGCCCGCATCTGCTTCTCCATGGTCTCCTGCACGCTCTTGGGCGGGTCTACAGCCTTGAGCTCAACCCGGTTAACACGAATACCCCATTTGCCAGTGGCTTCATCGAGAACGCCACGCAGGGCCATATTGATGTCTTCGCGAGAGGTCAGGGTCTGCTCGAGATCCATGCCGCCGATGACGTTGCGCAGGGTGGTCACGGTCAGCTGCTCGATGCCGGTGATTGGGCTGGCGATCTCGTACATCGCCGCCTTGGGATCGGTGACCTGAAAGTAGATGACCGAGTCGATGTTGACCACGAGGTTGTCCTCGGTGATCACCGGTTGCGGCGGGAAGGACACGACCTGCTCGCGCATGTCGATGAGCGGAAGTAACCGATCGATGTACGGGATCAGGATTGACAACCCTGGATTCAATGTGCGGTTGAACCGGCCTAGGCGTTCGACGATTCCGGTACGCGCCTGCGGAACTATTCGCACGGCTCGAGCCAGTGTGACGATGACTAGGACGACGACAAGCAGGCCCACTGCGGTACTGATCATCGCGCCGGATATGTCGAACATGACTTCCTCATCCCCTAGTGCGGCTGACCAGTGGTTAGCCTGCGGACCTAGCCTACAAGCGCTGCTGCACCATCGACCTTGATCACTTGAACCTGCTGCCCGACCGAGAAGGTGCTGGCGCCGTCATACGAACGGGCCGACCAGATCTCGCCACCGATCTTCACCCGACCATCACGTGCTGTGACCTCCGCAACCACAGTCGCGTCGATTCCGACGAGGGCGTCAATACCGGTTCGGATTGACGACGGTGCGTGTAGGTGGCGCGTGGCGATCGGCCGGACAAACACCAGCAGCGCGAAAGACACCGCAGCGAAGGCGCCAAACTGAAACGCAGGTCCGACACCGAGAGCAGCAACAAGTGCGGCCGCCGCTGCACCACCGGCGATCATCCCGAGCAGAAGGCTGGTGGTGAGGATCTCGGCAATGCCGAGCACCACCGCGGCGATCAGCCATAACAACCAAGGGCTCATACGGCTGATCGTAATGCGGTCTGCGCCTGGACGCGCGCAATTGCGTTCCGCGACCGGTGAATGGCTGCGCTTGGCTCGAGCGTCAGCAGAGCCATCGGCTAGGAAGCCGAGCTCACAGCGCCTTTGCGCGCCAGCGCCCAGCGTCGAAGTCGACGTCCAACGCCAGCCCGAACGTCTCACTCAACGTCAACGGAGTAAGGACCTGATCCAGTGGACCGGACGCCACGATCGCACCGGCGCGCAGAAGAAGCCCATGGGTGAAGCCGCGGGGAATCTCCTCAACGTGATGTGTGACAAGCACAGTCGTGGGCGACTCGTCGTCGAGTGCGATGGTGCTCAGCCGATTCACGAGGTCTTCGCGACCACCCAGGTCAAGCCCCGCGGCCGGTTCATCGAGCAGCAACAGTTCGGGGTCAGTCATCAGCGCGCGGGCGACTTGAACTCGTTTGCGCTCGCCTTCACTCAGCGTGCCGAATCGTCTATCAGCGAAGCGGCCCACTCCCAATTGATCCAGCAATCGACCGGCACGTCGAGTGTCAGAATCCTCGTAACTCTCGCGCCAACGTTCGGTCATGCCATAAGCAGACGTAAGCACGACGTCGGAGACGATCTCCTCTGACGGGATGCGATCGGCCAAAGCGGCGCTAGCCAGCCCGATACGCGGACGGAGCTCGAAGACGTCAGTGCGACCCAAAGTCTCCCCCAGGATTTGCACTGTTCCACGGGTGGGGTGGATCAGCGTGGCAGCCAAAGCCAGAAGGGTCGTCTTGCCAGCGCCGTTGGGTCCGAGAACAACCCAACGTTCACCTTCGTCGACATGCCAGGACACCGAATCGATGATGGAGGTGCCGCCACGAACGACGTCCACTTGGGTGAAGTTCAGGACATCGGCCACGACCCGAACATTAGCGGCCCGCCCCTGCGCCTTAGGCTTCGGAGGTGACCTTGTTCCCTCGAAGCGGCAGCCTCACGGCCTGGGCCAATGCGTATCTCGCTGGGACCTGCAGCTTGGACGAGGCAGACGTTGGAGCTGTTGGCGCGGATGCACTTCATCGCATTGTTGGCCTTCCCGGCGAAACCGAACCGGTCGCGCTGTCAGTGGGCTTGGGACGGTTGCGTGGAGCAGGCGTTACGGCACTGCGACTTGTGTTGCCGGTCGCCGGTGACCCAACGGGGCTCCCGGGCCCGGCGCAAACAACCATCGCGGCTATCGCCGCTGGCGAGGTAGCGGTCACCGTCGCACCGCCAGGCGGGCCAACCTGGGCTCTAGTGCCGCAGGTTGCCGGCGAGCCGGGATCACTAGTGGTGCGCTGGGAAGTTCTCGTGGTCGATCACTCCGCTCCACCACACGGACTACCGAGTTTGGGTGAAGCCGAACGCGGACTTGCTGAGGCCATGAGCGCGTCCACCACCACCCTGGCCGCTCTCGATGTGGCTAAGGGACGCGACGATATCGGCCCCCGCCTATCCGATCTGGATCGACGGATGCGCGAGTTGCAGTTGCCGTCAGGATTCCCGCAGCGCGCCCATCGCATGATCCTGTCGGCGGTGCGGTTAAGCGCCGTGGTGTCCATTGCTGAAGAGTCCGATGGGGCCGCCGTATCGGCATCCGAGGTGACTCAGCGAGGCGCAGCCCTACGCCCACTGCGTACAGCCGCCCGTTACGCGCTGTGCGCCGGCTATTCAGCACACGCGGAAGAAGCGGCCGTGAGAGATCTGCGCGGAGCGTGATCTCGAACTAACCTCGCGGCACCGCAAACGCAATGAGCTCAGCGGATTTCGGGGTTAGTTCTGACCAAGGAACTGTGAAGGTCAGCACCGCAATCCCGCAGGTTGGGTACTTCGAGGCGGCAAGTCTTGCTGGGTCGGAATCGTCATTGCTCGCCAACGTCGACACCAAATCCTCGCTGCCAGGATTGTGTCCGACCAGAATGGCGGTGCCCACCCGCTCAGGGATTTCTCGCAGGACGTCGAACAACGTTGGCAGGCTCGCGTCGTACACACGCGGATCGATAGTGAGGGCTCCTGGGGACTCGGTCTCGTAACCAGCGGCACCGATGTAGCCCAGCGGTCCAGCGGCAAGAGTCCAGGTACCGCGAGCTCGACGAGCGGTTGAGACGATGACATGATCCGGCGTTCCAACGTGGTCGCGCAGCCACTCCCCTGCAACCTTGGCATCGCGTACGCCACGTTCCTCCAACGGCCGATCGTGGTCGGCTACTCCGTCGGGCCACTGTGACTTCGCATGCCGCATGACTACGAGTCGATGTGCCATGTGAGCTCCCAGTAGAAGTTGACTAGCCGGCAATCACTTGGTGCTGGAAACCACGTGCTCGCTGGCTTAGGCCCCGATGGCGTGGACTCCGCCGTCGGCGTGCACGATTTCGCCGGTGGTCTTCGGGAACCAATCCGAGAGCAACGCAACACATGCGCGAGCTGCGGGCTCTGGATCGTTGACGTCCCAACCGATCGGCGAGCGTGTGTCCCAGACAGTCTCGAATTCGTCAAAGCCGGGGATCGACTTCGCGGCAATCGTCTTGAGAGGACCGGCGGCCACAAGATTGACGCGGACTCCCTGTGGCCCGAGATCACGCGCGAGGTAGCGCGAGGTTGACTCAAAAGCAGCCTTGGCAACGCCCATCCAGTCGTACTTGGGCCAGGCGACTGTGGCGTCAAAGTCCAAGCCCACTATCGACGATGTGCGATCTGGGCCGGTGAGCAATGGCAGACAGGCCATGGCAAGCGCCTTCAACGAATAGGCGGACACGTGGACCGCGGTGGCAACGTCTTCCCAGGTGGTGTTGAGGAAGTTGCCACCAAGCGCGGCCTCAGGTGCGAAACCGATCGAATGTAGAACTCCGTCCAACCCGTCGACATGCTCACTGACTAGCCCGGCGAGCGCTGCAAGGTGATCGGGGTTGGTGACGTCGAGCTCAACAACGGGGGCCGGTGAGGGGAGACGGCCGGCGATCCTGGTCGTGAGCGACATTGCCCGACCGAATGAGGAAAGGACGACGGTTGCGCCCTCCTGCTGCGCGAGGCGCGCAACATGGAAGGCAATGGACTGGTCCGTGAGAACTCCGGTGACGAGTACTCGTTTGCCCTCAAGGATTCCCATGGATTGCCCTTTCGTGAATGGATTCAGTGATTCAGCACGGCATGCGTAGGACCAGCGGGAGACACACTGCCACGTGCCGTGTAGATCGAAATCAGTGCCCCATGCCCAATCCGCCGTCGACGGGGATCACAGCCCCAGTTATGTATGCGGCCGCATCGCTTGCAAGGAACACGATGACTTGGGCGATTTCGTCTGGTTCGGCATATCGACCTAGCGGCACCTGGGCCACAATTTGGGCGCGTCGTTCATCGGTCAAGGCGGCCGTCATATCGGTATTGACGAATCCGGGAGCGACGACGTTTGCGGTAATGGTGCGGCTACCAAGCTCGCGAGCTAGTGAGCGAGCCAGACCCACGAGACCGGCCTTGGACGCGGCGTAGTTGGTTTGCCCGGCTGACCCGAGCAGGCCGACCACGCTCGAGACGAAGATGATGCGTCCGCGTCGCGCTTTGAGCATCCCTTTGGCTGCCCGACGCGCAACGCGAATTGCTCCACCGAGATTGGTGTCCAGGACTGTGTCGACATCCTCGTCGGACATCCGCATGATCAAGGTGTCGCGTGTGATTCCGGCATTGGCAACCACGACCTCAACCGGACCGAACGTAGCCTCGATCAAGTCGAACGCCGCGTCGATACTGGCCGAGTCAGTGACATCAGCCGCGATCGCGATGGCGCCGGATCCGGCGAGTTCGGTCGGCAATTCACCAGAACGTGCGGTGATCGCCACCTGGTCGCCAGTGGCGACAAATGCGCGCGCGATGGCTAGCCCGATCCCACGATTGCCACCTGTAACGAGCACAACCCGACCCACGTGATTCCTCCCGAGTGACTGACGCACCTCGCATCTTCTGTGACGCATTGACGACCGTAGTGGCTCAGGTGGGTTGTCGGGAACATCTGGAGCGAAGGCGCGATCCCGCGCTTCGGCACCATAGATGCCGTGCTCCCTCGGCTGGGGCGTTAGGGTCGCCAGCATGAGGGCGATCCAAGTGAGCAGGTTCGGTGGGCCAGAGGTACTTGAGTACGTCGACATTGACGAACCAGTTCCAACGGGATCCGAACTATTGGTGCGCGTCAGCGGTGCTGGCATTAATTTTGCAGACACACACCAAGCCGACGACAGTTACCTGAGCTCGACCAACTTGCCGTTCGTGCCTGGCATGGAGGTGGTGGGCTTCCAGCAGAAACCCGACGGAGACGCGCAGCGCGTGTGCGGCTTCGTCACCGCCGGCGGTGCATACGCTGAGTTCGCGCTCACTAGCCCTGAGATGTCCTTTCTCGTGCCCGATGCCTTGTCTGACTCAGCGGCGCTATCGCTTCTGGTGCAGGGACTTACCGCACATCACCTCATCCACACTTCAGCGAAGTTGCGACCAGCCGAATCAATCGTGATCCATGCGGCTGCCGGTGGAGTGGGAAGCCTTTCGGTGCAGATTGCGCGCACGGCTGGGGCCGGACGAATAATCGCGACAGCGTCAACCCAGGCCAAGTTGGATCTGGCTGTTTCTCTTGGTGCAGATGTAGGCGTTCTGCTCACTGGGACGGAGACAGCACGTGAGATCAACGGTGCACTCCGCGCAGCCAACAACGGTCAGCCGGTTGACGTAGTCCTGGAAATGGTGGGCGGCCCGAGCTTTGAAGGAAGCCTCAAAGCACTCTCTGGTTTCGGCCGTCTAGTCACCTTCGGATCAGCCTCGCGTGCAGAAACGCCCCCAATCGACCCGCATCAACTCCTGATCGGTTCGCGTTCCGTCGTCGGTTTCTGGCTGGTCGATTGCATGACTGCCGATCGAGTCGGGCCCATGATCGCTGACGTCCTGCGATCACTAGTACTCGATGTAGTGCAGGGCCGACTAACTCCGCTTGAGGGTCATGTTTATCCACTCGCTGATGCCCGCCACGCACACGAAGACCTTCGAGCCCGACTCACCACTGGCAAGGTTGTCCTCGATCCACGACTCGTCAGCGCAGGACAGGGAGTAGTTTTATGAGCCAACGACAGGTCGACGCAGACTTCCTAGCCCTGCCGTTGGACGCGTGTGCCGATGCGGCGCTCGCGCATGCGCAAGAACTCGGCGCCGGACACGCAGATATCCGCGTGGTGTCGCTGCGAACGTCGATGCTTAACCTGCGCGACGCCCGTCTCGATGGTGCAGTGCTTGATCACGACAAAGGGCTATCAGTTCGGGTTCTGGTGGATGGCTGCTGGGGTTTCGCAGCATCAGACGTCATCAGTCCCGACGCAGCGCGTGCCACTGCTGCGCGCGCTGTGGCGCTGGCTCGCGTAAGCGCACCGCTGACCACGCGCCGAGTTGTGCTCGCACCCGAGCCCGTTCACATTGGCTCATGGGTATCCGCTTACGACATTGATCCGTTTGCGGTGCCAGAGAACGAACGCATCGCGTTGATGGCCGACCGAAGTTCCGCCCTCCTCGGCCATGGCGCCATCGCCCACGTAGACGCATCGCTGATGGCCGTGAAGGAGCAGACCTTCTACGCCGACGTCGCTGGCACCCGCACTACCCAGCAACGGGTACGAATCCAGGGTGAGTGGCAGGCAGTTGCCATTGACCCTGACTCCGGCGCGTTCGAGACCATGAGCACCACAGCGCCACCTGCTGGTCGTGGTTGGGAGTACTTGTTGGGCGGGGGCGATGAAGTCGGTGGTGCTCGACCGTGGGACTGGGACGATGAGATCGGCCGATTGCCTGAACTCCTCGGCGAGAAGTTGACTGCACCCTCGGTAGAACCGGGACGCTATGACGTCGTCATCGATCCATCGAACTTGTGGCTGACGATTCACGAGTCGGTCGGCCACGCGACCGAACTCGATCGGGCTCTTGGATATGAGGCGAACTACGCCGGCACTTCCTTTGCAACTCCCGATCAGCTTGGCCTGTTGAAGTACGGCTCCCCGTTGATGCACGTCACCGGTGATCGCGTTGCGGCACACGGACTTTCGACGGTTGGTTGGGACGACGAAGGTGTCGGCGCCCAGTCTTGGGATCTCGTCCGTGACGGAACCCTCGTGGGTTACCAGCTGGACCGTTCGATGGCTGCAGAATTCGATCTACCGAGGTCCAACGGCTGTGCCTACGCTGACAGTGCGATCCATACCGCGATCCAGCGCATGCCCAATGTCTCTTTGCAGCCAATCGCCGACGGCCCCAGCATCGAAGGGCTCATTGCCGGAGTCGAAGACGGGATCTACATAGTCGGTGACAAGTCGTGGTCGATTGACATGCAGCGCTTCAACTTCCAATTCACTGGTCAGCAGTTCCACCGAATTAAGTCAGGCAAGCTGGCCGGCCAACTAAAAGACGTTGCGTACCAAGCAACTACAACTGAGTTCTGGGGATCGATGACTGCCGTGGGTGGCCCGTCCACATACAGGCTGCACGGAGCTTTCAACTGCGGCAAGGGCCAACCCGGGCAAGTGGCTTCGGTCTCGCACGGTTGCCCTGCTGCCGCATTCGAATCTGTGAACATCCTCAACAGCGTGCAGGAGGGCGGGCGATGAGCACCCAGGATTACTTCGTCATTCGACCCCAGGAGATCGTTGAACGAGCTCTCGCGTCCTCGAGTTCACGCGCGTGTGTGGTCATCGTTTCATGCCGATCCGTTGCGAACATGCGCTGGGCCCGAACCACTCTCACCACCAACGGTGAGACCTCGCACGTTTCGGTGTCCGTTATTGCACTGGTCGACGTCGAGGGCGGCGTCGCAGCCGGTTCCATCACCGGCCGGGTGGCCACTAGCGAAGACATTGATGCACTGGTGGTAAGCGCCGAAGAGGCGGCACATCACGGTGGGCCAGCCGAAGACGCGCGTGAATTGGTCACCGCAATCGAGGCTTCAGCAGACTGGGACGATGCGCCCGAGGAGGCGACCAGCGCTGCTTTCACGAGGTTGGCACCGGATCTGGGTGCCGTGTTCAGCGCCGCGCGAGCTGATGACATCGAGCATTTCGGATACGCCGAGCAGGCAATCATCACCACCTATCTCGGTACATCGACAGGCGTACGGCTTCGGTTTGCCGGCCCCGAAGCACGTCTTGAACTCACGGCAAAGAGCCACGGCCGATCGCGTTCGGTGTGGGCCGGAAGAGCTGATCGCACCTGCGCCAGTTTTGACCTTGGCGAACTCGATCGTGAACTGAGGCAGCGACTCCAGTGGCAGGGCAACCGGATCGAGGTTGCGTCCGGCCGGCACGACGCCTTGTTGACCCCAAGCGCCACAGCTGACCTGATGATCGACCTGTACTGGAACTCAATTGCGCGACCAGCGCATGAGGGCAGAAGTGTATGGAGTCGCCCAGGTGGTGGCACGCGCGTTGGTGAGTTGGTGGGTGATCCACGATTCTCGCTGAGCAGCGATCCGGCCATGCCTGGATTGGAAGCGTCGCCGTTCGTGGCCACCATCAGCTCATCAGCATCGGGCAGTGTTTTCGACAACGGCTCGCCCATTGGTGCCACTAAATGGATCGACCATGGGGTGCTCAGCCATCTGATTACCTCGCGGTTCACCGCCGAGCAGGCCAGCCTTGAGTTCCGACCCGACGCTGAGAACGTGCGCGTGGACGTCGAAAGCAGCCATGGAACGCTCGATGAGGTAATTGCGCGCACCGACGATGCACTCCTCGTGACTTGCCTTTGGTACAACCGAGTAGTTGACCCGCAAACCCTTCTGCTTACTGGGCTTACCCGTGATGGCGTCTATGTGGTGCGTGATGGGGAGGTCATCGGAGCCGCGACGAACTTCCGCTTCAACGACTCGCCAGTGGGGATTTTGTCGCGCATTGTCGACGCAGGAGCGACCGTGCCAACCCTTGCTCGCGAGATGGGCGACTACTTCAACCGAGCGGCGATGCCACCGATGAGGATCCGCGACTTCAACTTCTCAACGGTGTCGCAGGCCAACTAACTCTGCGATAAGCGCGGCGCCAGCAAACGTTAGCGACTTCCGCGCCAAGGGCCAGGTGATGGGGCGCGCGTGTCCCAGTATTCGGTCGTGGTTCCGCGTGGCACGAAGCCCCGTGATTCGTAGTTGGCCAAGGCGGTTGGCGAGTCGAGTTCACAGGTATGGACCCACACACGGGTTGTGTCTGGCGCGTCCCAGGCGCGAGCTATCGCCTCGGTGAGGAGCCAGCCGCCCAAACCGAGTCCGGCGAAACCGCGTAAGAGGCCGAAGTAGGCAAGTTCAACCTCCCCGTTCTGCCGATCAAGCTCGAAGTAGCCAGCAGGTACGCCCTCGACCCAGCACGACCACAGTTCGTGTCCGGGAGAACTGACCCACTCGGTCCACTGCTCGTACGTCCAACTCAACCGGTCGAGCCAGTACCAGTCACCGCCAACTGCCCGGTAGAAGAACCGAGATAGCTCTGGCGCAGGCCGAAGTGCTCGAACGACCGTGGGATTAACCTCTGGAAGGCGCCCGGGCCGCAACTGTGCGGGGTCGGTCATCTCCAATTCGGTGACGACGACGTTGCTGATTCCCGGCCCAGGACTCGCTACGCGAGTCACGCGTCTTCCAGCCGGAAACCCACCTTCATCCCCACCTGAATGTGCTCGATGGCACCGTCGGTGATGTGACCGCGAATCTCGGTTACCTCGAACCAATCGAGGTGGCGGATGGTCTGGCTTGCGCGCTCAATGCCATTGCGGATCGCCTGCTCGACGCTCTCGGGCGAGGTTCCAACAATTTCAGCGACTCGATAGGTTCGACTACTCATGCTGGTCATCCTTACCCATCAGGCTGCTGTTCGTCGCACGACCCCCCGTAAGGCTCGCGTGGACTTCACCGGAGATGCCGTCTCACCCCACGCCCCGTACCTTTGTCTCATGACCGAGCCCGAAGTGCATCAGATTACCGAGGCCCAGACCCCCCTTTCGCAGGAGCAGTCCGGTCGCACTCGCAGGTACCTGTGGTCGATGGGGATCCGCACGGCGTGCTTCATCGGAGCAGTGCTCACCCCCGCCCCGTGGCGCTGGATCTTGATCGTGGGGGCTATCGCGCTGCCCTATATAGCGGTGGTCGTTGCCAATGCAGGTCGCGAGCGATCCGGTAGCGACCAGATCACTTTCGTCGAGGTGCGCAACAACCGCAACGCGTTAGGAAGCTGAACTGGGGGTCCGGACTTCGATCGTCCGGACGTCATGGGTCCAGATCGCGGGCAACGTAAGCCCCGCGACGCATAGCCACTTAGGCTCGGGGTATGAACGGTTACGGATTCCTTCGCCAGCCGCGTTGGTTAGCGCTCGGATTCCTCGTCTTGGTGATCGTCCCCTCCTTCTTTGCCCTGTCTCGCTGGCAACTCAACCGGCTAGACCAGCGCCGATATGAGAATGCGCTGGTCCTTGGGCACTCGTCGCAGACGCCCCAGCCGCTCGACAATGTGATGAAGGCTGGGTCGCCCAACACTTCGGTGGGCGACCCACAACGCTGGGTACCGGTGATCGCGACTGGTACCTACGACAGCTCCCACCAGCAACTGGTGCGCAAGCGCCCGTTAGACGGCTCCAACGGGTTCTGGGTTGCGACACCCCTAGTCACCACGTCGGGCGCTGTCGTCGTGGTCAATCGCGGTTGGATTGCAGCCGCTGGCGGGGCCACCGCGGTGCAGGACGTGCCGCCCCCGCCATCTGGTGTAGTCACTGTCACCGGCAGAGTGCAGCCCTCCGAGGATGGTCCACACCCGCAACCAGCTGACCTGCCGGCCGGCCAAATCACTGATCTCGACATCAGCTTATTTGCCAGTCCTGCAGCCGCCATCTATCCAGGCTCGGTCGAGTTGATCTCCTCCGTGCCCGCGCAGCCTGCTGGCCTGACGCCACTGCCGGAGCCCGATCTGTCCGACGGACCACACCTTGGGTATGCGCTCCAGTGGATCTTGTTTGCCATCATCGCGGTTGGCGGATTCGTCATGTTGGCTCGTCGCGAGCGTGAGTACTCGTCGGAGGACGACAACGCTGACCCAGCTCTGGAAGAGTCGGGCGCGTCACCCTCTGACGTCGGCTAACCGGACACAGCGTCCTTAGACCTGCACAATCTCGTTATGGACTTGGGGATTGCGGGACGGGTATTCGTCATCACTGGAGGCTCACGCGGCCTAGGACTGGCTGCTGCAGAGGCGATCGTGGGCGAAGCTGGCCACGTGGTCATCGTCGCGCGAAACGCTGACTCGGTCGCCTCCGCAGTATCGACTTTGGGCGGTCCTGATTTCGCTCTTGGGCTGCCGGGAGATATCGCTGACCCGGCCACTGCCGAGCGAGTAACTGCTGGGGCCGTTGCCCGATTTGGTCGCCTGGACGGCGCAGTGATCAGCGCGGGCGGGCCGCAGTCTGGTTCCGCAATGTCAGTCACTGACGAGAGCTGGCGTGAGGCGTTCGAAACGACCTTCCTCGGCCCGCTTCGCATCGCACGAGCCGTGGCCAAGGCCGGCACAGGCAGCACAGGCACCTTGAGCGGCACCGATGGATCAATCGTGTTCATCTTGTCGACCACCGCGCGTGAGCCCTTGCCCGGCCTCGCATTGAGCAATGGCCTGCGACCAGGTTTGGCCATGATGGTCAAGGACTTAGCGGACGAACTTGGTCCTCGTGGCCTGCGAGTCAATGGCGTACTGCCGGGCCGGCTGGCTACCGACCGAGTATTCGCGTTGGATGCTCGACTTGGAGCTCCAGATCTTGTGCGCCGTCGGCACGAATCCACCATCCCGCTCGGTCGCTATGGCGAGCCTGCGGAGTTGGGCAGAGCTGCGGCGTTCCTGCTCTCCCCCGCCGCGTCCTACATCACCGGCAGCCTGTTACCGCTGGACGGTGGAGCACTGCGTAGCCAGTAACTCGGGCTTTGCCAGTGAATGTTCTAGGCCGCGTCAGCGCGAGGTCGGCGCAGCAGCGCTGGGCCGAAGGGCTAGTTCTGGTCCTGCACCGCGAATTGGGTGCGGTAGAGATCGGCATAGGTGCCACCTGAAGCGAGTAGCTCGTCGTGGCTACCGCTCTGCACGATTCGACCGTCCTCCACCACCAGGATCTGGTCGGCCTCGCGGATAGTGGAAAGCCGGTGTGCAATCACGAGCGACGTTCTGCCCTGAAGCGCGGTGGCTAACGCCCGCTGAACGGCAACCTCGGATTCGCTGTCAAGGTGCGCTGTCGCTTCATCGAGGACCACGATGTCGGGCGCCTTCAGGAGCAACCTGGCAATCGCCATGCGCTGCTTCTCGCCACCCGAAAGCCGATAACCACGATCGCCCACGACGGTGTCGAGACCGTCGGGAAGCGCGTCGATGAGATCGAGCACCTGTGCATCACGAAGTGCGTCACGGATCTGCTGGTCGGTCGCGTCCGGCCGCGCGTAGAGGAGGTTGGCGCGTATGGTCTCGTGGAACATGTGTGCGTCCTGCGTCACGACACCGATCAAGCTATGCAACGAGTCGAGGGTCACGTCGCGAACGTCTACGCCATTGATGAAGATCGATCCACCAGTGACGTCGTAAAGCCTGGACACCAATGCAGTGATGGTGGTCTTACCTGCCCCTGAGGGGCCAACCAGCGCGACCATCTGCCCCGGTTTTGCGGTGAAGGAGACGCCTCGAAGCACTTCGTCGCGCACCTGTGAGGTCTCTGCTCGGGCGATTGACTCAAGTGACGCCAGCGACACCTCGTCAGCAGCCGGATAGCGAAACCTAACGTTGGAAAAGGTGATTGTGCTTGCGCCTGTCGGGATTGCGCGTGCATCTTCGCGGTCCTGCACCATCGGTACAAGATCCAAAACCTCGAACACACGCTCAAAGCTGACCAGAGCGGTCATGACATCGACCCGCACGTTCGACAGGGAGGTCAGGGGGCCGTAGAGCCGTCCTAGCAGGGCGGCGAGCGCGAGCAATGTTCCCACTGTGATCGCCCCTGAGATGGCTAGGTTGCCACCGATTCCATAGACGAGTGCAGTGGCGAGTGCGGCGACTAAGGCTAGGGCGGTGAAGAACACACGACTGGCCATCGCAATGCGCACGCCGATATCACGGACGCGTCCGGCCCGGCCAGAGAAGTCCGCAGACTCTTCAGCCGGCCGGCCGAACAACTTGACCAGCAGCGCCCCCGAGACGTTGAAGCGCTCGGTCATCTGGGTGGCCATCTCAGCGTTGAGTTGCATCTGCTCGCGCGTCATCGCCTGAAGCGTGCGTCCCATCCAACGAGCAGGGACGATAAAGACGGGGAGCAGGATCAATGAGGCCACGGTGATCTGCCAGGACAGCGCGAGCATTGCGATGACGACCACCGTAAGCGTCACGAAATTGCCAACAACCCCCGACAGCGTTGAGGTGAATGCCTGCTGAGCTCCCATGACATCACTGTTGAGCCGTGACACCAGCGCACCGGTCTGGGTACGGGTGAAGAACGCCACCGGCATCCGCTGCACGTGGTCGAAGACCTCAGTGCGCAGATCGTAGATCAGCCCTTCACCAATACGTGAGGAGAACCAACGGCCGATCAACGTGATGGCAGAGTCCACCACAGCGAGGCCAGCGATGATCAGAGCTGTGGTGGTTACTACGGCTCGGTCTCCGGGCGTGACACCGTGGTCAATGATCCGGCGGAAGAGCAGCGGCTGCGCCACGACCAACACTGCGTCCACAACAAGAGTGATCAAGAAACCGGTGACCCAAGCGCGGTAGGGCCTGGCGTAACCCAAGATGCGCTTGACTGTGCCCCTAGTGATTTTGCGCTGCAGCACCGAGTCGTCTTTTCGGTACGAGCGAATCACTGTATGTGGGTTAGTTGAAGCCACTGGAGTAAACCTTCCTCGCCTCGGGCCCAGCCAACTACGGTGCTGGGCGCTTAGAACAAGGTTGTCCGAGTAACTTTTGTTCCCGATCGTAAATTATGGCTGACTTCTGCCAGGATCGACCACCCTCGTAGTCTCTTGGCGGTCACAATCGTTACGACTTGGCGTCACCGTGAGAGCCGCCTCGGCCGCGCAATGCGGTTTCCGATTCCACGAGCAGGCGGTGGATGAAGCCGTATGAGCGTCCGGTGGACTCGGCCAACTCGCGGATGCTTGCGCCCGCGCTGTAACGCTCATTGAGGACATCGGTGACTTGGCTCCGCTCAGAGCCTGTGATCCTTCGACCTTTACCCAACGCAGCCATGTGTGCATCCCTCCAAAGCGCGACAAAAACTCCACGACACCCGTGGTGAGCACAACGTAGCGATCGAATCCCAAGATCACCAGTTCAATTTAGTTGATCTTGGTTCTATATTGTTGATCTTGACCACGAGAGAGCGAAACAATGCAAACGCCGCGATCTCATGCTAGCGCTACAAGGTCGGCGTAATCAGCACTCCATAAATCTTCGACGCCATCTGGAAGCAATAACACCCGTTCCGGATTCAATGCCTCGACCGCGCCTTCATCATGCGAAACCAAAACAATTGCTCCCTCATAAGAGCGAAGTGCCGAGAGCACCTCATCACGGCTGGCCGGGTCAAGGTTGTTCGTGGGTTCATCAAGCAGCAGGACGTTCGCGGCGGAAACAACTAACGTCGCCAACGCCAATCGCGTTTTCTCGCCTCCAGACAAAGTGGCCGCGAGTTGATCTACGGTATCGCCCGAAAACAGGAATGATCCCAATACTTTACGAATATCTGGTTCTAAAAGATTAGGCGAGGCGGTGCGCATATTCTCTAGCACAGTGCGTGCAGGATCGAGCGTCTCATGCTCCTGTGCGTAATACCCAAGTTGCAGGCCATGACCAGGCTGAATTTCACCAGTATCGGATTTATCAACGCCGGCAAGAATCCGCAAAAGTGTTGTTTTCCCGGCGCCATTTAAGCCTAAGATGACCACGCGAGAGCCCTTGTCGATGGCTAGATCCACGTCGGTGAAGATCTCGAGTGAACCGTAAGACTTTGATAGTTCTTGCGCCCGTAGCGGTGTCTTGCCACAAGGCGCAGGTGTCGGGAACCGAAGTTTGGCCACCTTGTCGCTGCGTCGTGTCTCCTCAAGGCCCCCAAGGATTCGCTCGGCGCGCCGCGACATGTTCTGCGCGGCCTTGGCCTTTGTCGCAGTAGCGCGCATCCGATCCGCCTGTTGCTGGAGAGCGGAGGCTTGTTTCTCGGCGTTTGACCGTTCGCGCTTCCGTCGACGTTCGTCGGTCTCGCGCTGTGTGACATAGGTCTTCCAACCGACGTTATAGACGTCGAGTTCACACCTATTGGCATCGAGATGGAACACCCGGTTGACCGTTGCCTCGAGTAGTTCAACGTCGTGGCTGATCACCACCAATCCACCGCGATGCGCTTTGAGGAAATCGCGCAACCAGACAATGGAATCAGCATCAAGATGGTTAGTGGGCTCATCCAGTAGCAGGGTGTCGGCGCCTGAGAACAGAATGCGCGCAAGCTCGACTCGACGTCGCTGTCCGCCGGAAAGGGTGCCAAGCGGTTGATGCAGCACTCGCTCTGGCAGTGACAAGCTGCTCGCAATGGCTGCCGCCTCGGAATCTGCTGCGTAGCCACCGCGAGCGACGAAGTCAGCTTCGGCGCTGGCATAGCGACGCATCGCTCGATCCCGCTGATCGACGTCCGGATCTGCCATGCGCTCACTCATGAGGCGCATGCGACGAGCTACTTCGTCCAGGCCGCGTGCCGAGAGGATTCGGTCTCGTACAAGCACCTCGAGATCGCCAGTTCGTGGATCCTGCGGTAGGTAACCCAGCTCACCGCCGCGAGTCACGGTGCCAGCCGCGGCCTCGACCTCTCCGGCAAGGACCTTCGTTAGCGTCGTTTTGCCGGCGCCATTGCGGCCGACAAGACCGACCTTGTCGCCTGGACCTACGCGAAAGCTCGCGTTCGCCAACAGAATCCGGGGGCCAGCACGTAGTTCAAGGCCAGCAGCAGCAATAGTCACAGTGCCACCAGTCTACGGGGTGGGGCAGACCCCCTTAGCCGCAAGCGATGTGATGCCGAACGCAAAACTCACAGCAGCGGTATCAGAGATTAAAGCCGAGGGCGCGCAACATCTCTCGACCGTCGTCAGTGATCTTCTCCGGTGTCCACGGTGGCATCCATACCCAGTTGATCCGGTAGTCGTTAACGACGCCGTCCAGGGCTGCACGTGTCTGATCCTCGATGACATCGGTGAGCGGGCACGCCGCTGAGGTCAAGGTGAGATCGATCGTTGCAATATTGGTGTCATCGACGCTGACACCGTAGACGAGGCCGAGGTCAACGACGTTGATACCCAACTCGGGATCAACTACATCCTTGAGCGCCTCGAGGACGTCCTCATCTGGCGTGATGTCAGCGCCGCCAGCGAGTGGCGCACTTGTCTCGGTCATCGTGTTACCTCCGGTGATTCTCTGTCGACGGCCTGGGAGACCGCGTCCTTCCAGGCCATCCACCCAAGCAGGGCGCACTTTACTCGTGCCGGGTACTTTGCAACTCCGGCGAACGCGATGGCATCGCCGAGTACATCTTCGTTGGGCTCGAGATTCCCGCGGCTCTGCATCAAAGCGAGGAACTCGTCGGCCACTGCCAGATCGGCGGTGATCGGGTGACCCACCAACTGCTCGAACATCACGCTGGCTGAAGCCTGCGAGATTGAGCAACCCTGGCCGTCGTAGGAAATATCGGTGACGACATCACCTTCGATTGCGACGCGTACCGTGAGTTCGTCGCCGCAGGTTGGATTCACATGATGCACCTCAGCGCCGAAGGGCTCACGTAGCCCACGACCGCGCGGATGCTTGTAGTGATCGAGGATGATTTCTTGGTAGAGCGACTCGAGATCCATCACGCCACCCCGAAGAACGTCTGTGCGTAGCGCACTGCGCTGACGAGGTCGTCAACATCGCGAGTTCCGTTGTAGACGTAGAACGTGGCGCGGGTAGTGGCCGCAATGCCAAAACGTCGATGCAGCGGCCAGGCACAGTGATGCCCGACCCGAACCTCGACACCGCGGTCGTCGAGTACTTGCCCAACATCGTGCGCGTGGATGCCTTCGAGAACAAACGAAACGGCCGAACCTCGATCTTCGCCCGAGGACGGGCCGACGATTCGAAGACCAGAAATCTCGGAAAGGGATTCCAGCGCATATGAAGTCAGCGCATGTTCATGGGCTGCCACTGCAGCCATACCGGCATGTGAGCCGTCAGCGCTCGTGAGCGCCTCTAGGTAGCGCACGGCCGCACCGAGGCCAACCGCCTGCGCTGCCATGGGCACGCCAGCCTCGAACCGCTGCGGTGGCGCCGCGAAGGTGGAGCCTTCCATCTTGACGATCTCAATCATCGAGCCACCACTAAGGAATGGCGGCATTGATTCGAGGAGGTCATACCGACCCCACAGGACACCGATTCCCGATGGGCCCAGCATCTTGTGCCCGCTGAAAGCAACGAAGTCGACACCCAATTCGTGCACGTCGACTGGAAGATGCGGTACTGCCTGGCACGAGTCCAAGACCACTATCGCCCCAACCGCATGTGCCGCTAGCGCAATACGAGCAACAGGGTTGACGGTGCCTAACACGTTGCTCTGGTGGGTCAGCGCCACTACCCGAGTGCGATCGTTGAGCACCGACGAGAGGCCATGCTCGGGATGATCAAGGTCTAGTCGGCCATCCTCATCAACGCTGAGCCAGCGAAGGACGGCCCCGGTCTTGTCGCAGACCTCCTGCCACGGCACGAGGTTGGCGTGGTGTTCCATCTCGGTAACCACAATTTCGTCACCGGGACGAAGGATGAAGCGCTCGGCCAGAGGTGGCAGGGCGCGACCGTGGGCTGCCTTCGCGGTGGCATTGCTGAACGCGTACGACACCAGGTTGAGCGCCTCGGTCGCGTTCTTAGTGAAAACGAGTTCACGAGGCTGGGCGCCGAGGAACGAAGCTATGGCCGCTCGCGCATCCTCGTAGGCGTCAGTGGCCTCCTCTGCCAGCAGGTGGGCGCCGCGGTGAACCGCTGCATTGTGCTGGGTGTAGAAGCCGCGTTCAGCATCCAGGACGGCAAGAGGCTTTTGTGAAGTAGCTCCAGAATCCAGGTACACCAAGCGATTCCCACCGCGCACTGTGCGCGAGAGAATTGGAAAATCCGCAGCAACCTGATCGACGTCGAGCAGGCCAGTAAGCGGAGCGTGCACGGCGGTCATGCCGACGCCGCTGCCTTGATGTAGCGGTCGTATCCATCGGCCTCGAGTGCGTCAGCGAGTTCGGGGCCGCCCTCGGCCACGATCCGGCCATCAACGAATACGTGCACGAAATCCGGACGGATGTAACGCAGGATTCGCGTGTAGTGAGTGATGAGCAGGACGCCAACCTCACCACTGGAAGCCACACGGTTGACGCCTTCGGAGACCACCTTCAGAGCATCGACGTCAAGACCGGAATCGGTTTCGTCGAGGATCGCGATCTTTGGCTTCAACAGTTCCATCTGGAGGATCTCGTGGCGCTTCTTCTCGCCGCCGGAGAATCCCTCGTTGACGTTGCGCTCGGCGAACGCTGGGTCCATGGAAAGCGCGTCCATTGCCGTGCGCATCTCCTTGACCCAGGTGCGCAACTTGGGAGCCTCGCCCTTAACGGCCGTGACTGATGTACGCAGGAAGTTCGACACCGAAACCCCAGGCACCTCAACGGGGTACTGCATGGCAAGGAACAGACCGGCGCGTGCTCTCTGGTCGACAGTCATCGCCAGCACATCCTCACCGTCCAAGGTCACCGTACCGCTGGTGATCGTGTACTTCGGGTGACCAGCAACCGAATATGCCAGGGTGGATTTGCCCGAACCGTTGGGGCCCATGATCGCGTGGGTTTCGCCTTGCTTCACGGTGAGGTCGACCCCACGCAAGATCTCTCGGGGCCCGCCTTCAGCGTTGACCGATACGTGGAGGTCGCGAATGTCGAGTGTGGCCATGGTTCAGGCTCCTTCTACTGCGGGCTTGCGGGCGGCATTTACTGTGATGTCGACGAGGACAACGGCGTCATCGCCATCACCCACGACCATCACGTCATAGACGGGTATTGCGGTGACAGCGGGTGGGCCGGAAGGCTCACCCGTGCGAAGGTCAAAGCGCGAACCGTGGAGCCAGCACTCAACTGTGCAGTCCTCCACCTCGCCTTCGGAAAGCGCTACATCGGCGTGCGAGCAGACATCGTTGATGGCGTGTACATGGCCGGCAGAGTCACGGATGATTGCAACAGCCGTGCCCTGCACAACAACAGCCAGCGCTCCTGGCACCGGGACATCGACCAACTTGCACACTTCGACGGCGGTCATGCGGTTGCCTCGTCAACTGCTTGGTCGTCCTCAGATTGGTCGTCCTCAGACTCGGAACCGGCCGCTAGGCCGAGTTCAGAATCGATCGCTGCCTGGAGGTGGGACTCCCATTCGGGGACTCCCAGTTTGGTGATGACGTCGGCGAAGAAGCCTCGCACCACCAAGCGGGTCGCGACGTCTGCCGGAATGCCTCGTGACTGAAGGTAAAACAGCTGCTCGTCGTCGAACCGACCGGTTGCGCTTGCGTGCCCCGCCCCGACGATCTCACCGGTTTCGATTTCCAGGTTCGGGACCGAATCTGCACGGGCAGCATCAGTAAGCACGAGGTTGCGATTGAGTTCGTAGGTCTCGGTACCGATGGCCGCAGCGCGGATGATGACGTCACCAACCCACACTGTGCGAGCGATGCCCTCGGGACCCAATGCTGGGTCGCCCTTGAGTGCACCCTTGTACATGACGTTGCTGCGGCAATGCGGCACCGCGTGATCGATCAGCGATCGGTGCTCGAGGTGCTGGCCCGCGTCGGCGAAGAAGACGCCCATGAGTTCGGCGTTACCGCCGGGCCCTGCGTACTCGACGGTGGGTACAAGACGAACAACCTTGCCGCCGAATGTTGCGATGAACGAGCGGAAGGTGGCGTCGCGGCCAACGACGGCATGCTGGCGACCCAGATGCACTGTGTCAGCGCTCCAGGACTGAATCGAGACCACTGTGAGGTGGGCGCCATCGGCAACGTTGATCTCGACGTTGGCCGAATAGGTTGCCGATCCGCTGTGTTCGAGCACGACGACGCCGCGCGAAAAGAGTTCGGCGTTGATGACGATGTGCGCGACGCTCGGGGTATCGACCCCAGAGCCCTCGATGCGCACCACGGTGGGAGTGCTGTCAACGAAATCACGCGGCAAGGTGATGACGGTGCTCTGTGTCGTGGCCGCCCGGGCGATGGCGCTGGACCAGTCAACCGGTCCGCTAGCAGCCGGAAGTGCAGTGGTATCAACGGATGTGACTACTACACCGGTGGCGGCGTCAATCGTGAGTTGTGGCGGTACGGGCGAATTGATCTCGCTGTAGATGCCGCGCAGACTCTTCAGCGGAGTGAACCGCCAAGCTTCTTCACGTCCGGTAGGTGCAACAAAATCAGTGTGGGTGTCGGTCACTGTCATGTCAGCCGACAGCCCCTTCCATCTGCATCTCGATGAGACGGTTGAGTTCGAGGGCGTACTCCATGGGCAATTCTCGCGCAATGGGCTCGACGAACCCGCGCACGATCATGGCCATGGCCTCGTCCTCGGTCATACCGCGGGACATGAGATAGAAGAGCTGGTCTTCGCTGATCTTCGAGACCGTGGCCTCGTGCCCCATCGAAGCATCGTCGGTGCGCACGTCGACATAGGGGTAGGTGTCCGATCGGCTGATGTCGTCGACCAGCAGTGCGTCGCACTTGACGGTGCTACGTGAGCCGTGGGCGTCTTCGTTGATCTGAACCAAGCCGCGGTATGACGTGCGACCGCCGCCACGTGCTACCGACTTGGAGATGATGGTTGAGGACGTGTTCGGAGCAGCGTGCACCATTTTCGATCCAGCGTCCTGATGCTGACCCTCGCCGGCGAATGCGATCGACAGGGTCTCGCCCTTGGCGTGCTCCCCCACCATCCATACCGCCGGGTACTTCATCGTGACCTTCGAGCCGATGTTGCCGTCGATCCACTCCATAGTGGCTCCGGCCTGGGCTACGGCACGCTTGGTGACCAAGTTGTAGACGTTGTTCGACCAGTTCTGGATGGTCGTGTACCTGCAGCGGGCGTCCTTCTTGACGATGATCTCGACGACCGCTGAGTGCAGCGAGTCGCTCGAGTAAATCGGCGCGGTACACCCTTCGACGTAGTGCACGTATGCGCCTTCATCAACGATGATCAGAGTGCGTTCGAACTGGCCCATGTTCTCGGTGTTGATGCGAAAATAGGCCTGAAGCGGGATGTCGACCTTGACGCCCTTGGGCACGTAGATGAACGAGCCACCCGACCATACGGCGGTGTTGAGCGCGGAGAACTTGTTGTCGCCGGTGGGAATGATGGAGCCGAAGTACTGGCGGAAGACATCCTCGTGCTCACGAAGACCGGTGTCGGTGTCGAGGAACAGGACGCCCTGCTCCTCGAGGTCCTCACGGATCTTGTGGTAGACGACCTCTGATTCATATTGCGCCGCCACACCCGAGACGAGCCGCTGCTTCTCGGCTTCTGGGATGCCGAGCCGGTCATAGGTGTTCTTGATGTCATCGGGGAGGTCTTCCCAGGACGCTGCCTGCTTCTCGGTCGACTTGACGAAATACTTGATGTTGTCGAAGTCGATACCCGATAGGTCAGATCCCCAGGTGGGCATGGGCTTTTTCTGGAACAGTCGAAGACCCTTGAGCCGCATGTCGAGCATCCACTCGGGCTCGTTCTTGCGCGCGCTGATGTCGCGAACGACGTCCTCGTTGATTCCGCGGCGCGCGTTGGCGCCGGCGACGTCTGGGTCAGACCAGCCGAAGTCGTACCGGCCGATACCGTCGAGCTCAGCGTGCATTTCGGTCGTCATGCGAGGACCTCCGTGGTAACTCTTGCGGTGGTGGGTGCGGATCGTTCGGAAGAGCGAGTAGCGGTAGGTACAACCGGTACCAAGGTGGTGCAGACACCGTCTCCGGCGGCCAGGGTTGCCAGACGCGTGACGTGGGTACCCAGCAATCTGCTGAAGGCATCGGCCTCGGCATCGCACAGCGCCGGGAATTCAGCTGCCACATGGCCTACCGGGCAGTGATGTTGGCAGATCTGAACGCTCGACCCGATCGGATTGTCGATTACCGATGCTGCGTAGCCATCACGAGAGAGTGCCGCGACAAGCTCGGTCACTCGCTCAGGCAGAGTCTCGGTCTGGCTGACTGCCGCATAACGACGCTCGAGTTCGGCGACCCTGTGGTTGGCGAACGCCATGACCGATTCCGGACCACCGGTGTCGCGCAGGAAACGAAGAGCACCTACCGCTAGGTCGTCATAGGCCGCCTCGAATGCATCTCGACCTTGTGCGCTGAGGGTGTAAACCTTGGCTGGTCGACCGCGTCCGCGGGTAACAGCTCGCCCAGCCCCTGGCCCGTATGGGGCTCGCTCGCTGGTCATCGCGTGGCCAGACTCGACCAGGTGATCGAGATGTCGTCGAACAGCAGTTGGAGTCAGACCAAGATGCTCGGCCACGACCACCGCGGTCTGCGGGCCACCCTCCAACAACACGCGCGCCACCCGAGCCGAAGCTCCAGAAAGCGGGGTTGTTGATTTCACAACGTCATTGTTACCTAATTCAGTCCTGAGCGCGAACGCGGGGTTGCGATAGCCGATGAGCCGGGGCGCAAACCGATCCCTAGACTCAGGGCGTGACCCCAAGCCAAACATCCACCGCGGCGGTCACCGTTGATGACGTCGTGGTCGATTACGGCACCCAACGAGCTATCGATCACCTCAGTTTCAGTGTGAGAGCCGGAGCCGTTACAGCTCTGCTCGGCCCCAATGGGGCGGGCAAGACCACCATGATCGAGATTTGCGAGGGATACCGGCGTCCCGATTCGGGCGCAGTTCGCGTGTGGGACCTGAACCCCGTGGCAGATGCCAAGGCACTGCGGCCCCGAGTTGGGGTCATGCTCCAGGACGGCGGCATCTACTCAAGCGCCCGAGCACTCCCCATGCTTCGTCACCTCGCCAGGTTCTACGCACATCCGCTGCCGGTCGACGAATTGGCCGAGCGGCTCGGCCTCACCTCGGTTCGTGCGACGTACCGGCGGATGTCCGGTGGCGAGAAGCAGAGATTGGCGCTTGCTTGCGCGGTCATTGGCCGACCGGATTTGGTCTTTCTCGACGAGCCCAGTGCCGGGATGGATCCGCAAACCCGTTTAGCTGCATGGGATCTCATCGAACAACTACGAGTTGACGGCGTAACAGTCGTGCTCACCACGCATCTGATGGATGAAGCCGAGCGGCTGGCCGACCACGTCGTCATCATGGATCACGGACGAGTGGTCGCCAGCGGAACAGTCTTTGAGCTCACCGAAGGCCACGAGGTGGTGACCTTTCGAGCCGATCCGGGTCTTGACCTCTTGCCGTTGATCGTCATGCTGCCTGAGTTGGCGCGCGCTATAGAGACCACCCCGGGGCAATACCGAATTGAAGGCGGCCCCGAGGCTGACGTCATCGGCGCGGTTGGCCGTTGGTGCTCTGCGCATGGTGTGCTGCCGCTCAACCTCGATAATGGACGGCGCAGCCTCGAGGATGTCTTCCTCGACCTCACCGGACGGGACCTGCGCACATGAGCGCCCAGGACATGAGCGCCCAGGACACGAGACGCCAGGGTATTCACGCAGCAGGAGGGCTGGCACCGAGGCCAGGAGCCGCGTCACGCTGGCGGGTTATAACGACACAGGCTCTGAACGAAGTCGGCATGGCATTGCGCAATGGCGAGCAATTACTCCTTACGTTGGTGATTCCGGTTGTCGTACTTATCGGCATGACCCATTTGCCGAACGATGTTGTTGGCCACTCCCCCGTCATCGACGCAGCTGCACCCGGAGTCATCGCCCTTGCGATCATCTCCACCGCCTTTACGGGCCAAGCGATCTCGACCGGGTTCGAGCGCCGTTACGGCGTACTTCGGTTGCTTGGCTCTACACCACTGGGCCGCTCTGGACTGCTGGTAGCAAAGACCTTCGGGGTCCTGCTGATCGAGGCCGTGCAAATCGCGCTTCTGTCGGTCGTGGCTCTGGTGCTCGGCTGGCAGAGCGCCGGATCATGGCTTGCCGCGCTGGTCGTAGTTGTGTTTGGTACGGCTGCGTTCTCATCTCTCGGCCTACTCCTCGCGGGCACATTGCGCGCGGAGGGCACACTGGCGGTCGCAAACGGCGTCTACCTGCTGCTGCTTGCATTGGGCGGCGTCGTCGTGCCTGCCAGCAGACTGCCTGGCTTCCTTGCCCCTGTGGTGTCGCTGCTCCCATCCTCAGCGCTCGGCGATGGTTTGCGCGATGTGCTCTTACACGGCCAGGGATTGCCGTTGCACTCGCTCGCGATTCTCACTGCCTGGACCCTTCTGGCCGGCGCGCTCACTGCTCGAACGTTCCGCTGGTCCTAGGCCATGGCAAACACGGCCAGCAGAGTTGAGCCACGCACTCCATTAGGCTCGCGCTGTGACCTCTGACGCCAACTATGACAACGACGGCTCCATGAGTTCTGATCCTTCCGGACCGGCTCCTCGCCTCGCCCGAGGTGTTTACACCGCCAACCTCGTAGCACAGATGGGCATCGTCGTCACGGGTGCGGTGGTGCGGCTGACAAGTTCGGGCCTGGGATGTCCAACCTGGCCACGGTGCACTGCCGATTCATATGTGCCTGTCGCGGGTCAGACCGAGACTTGGCACAAGTACGTCGAGTTCGGCAATCGCAGCCTCACCTTCGTGTTGGTCATCCTGGCGATCGCTGCTCTCGCGGTTGGCTACCTAGACCTGCGTCGACGTTCGCGCGAGGGACGGGCAGCCCGTCCACAACTGATGGCCTTCGCCGCTGTGCCCTTCATCGGAACGTTCGCCCAGGCACTCTTGGGCGGGGTGACGGTGCTCACCGGACTCAGCCCGCTGGTAGTGGCCGCGCATCTACTTGTCTCACTTGGGATCATCGCGCTGATGACCAACCTCGTAAAGCGCGCTAACGAGCCAGATGACATTCCCATCACCTGGACGGTGCGATACGAGATCCGGATCGGTGCATGGCTACTAACTGGGCTCATGGCCGTGGTGCTCACCCTCGGCACCCTGGTGACCGCTAGCGGCCCGCATGCCGGCGATGAGCGAGTGGCACGTCTGGGGTTCGATCCGCAGGAAATCAGTTCGGCCCACGCAGATCTGGTGTTGCTCTCGATCGGCCTGATGATCGGCTTGATAGTTGCGTTGCGCGCCACCGATGGTGCATCCAAGGCAATCCACGCGGCGATGCTGGCGTTCATTGTCTATGTGTCACAAGGGTTTATAGGCTTCGTGCAGTACTTCACTGGGCTGCCCTGGCTAGTCGTGGCACTGCACGTGCTCGGTTCCACGGTGGTCTGGTGGGCGACGGTCCGATTCCTGCTGAGTACGCGAGCGCGCGGAATGGTCAGCGACTAGCCGCGCCAGTGCGCGTTGTGGCTAGAACGGCAGGAACGGATCGATGGCTACTGCGAGGAACAATAACGACAGGTAGCTAATCGAGAAGTGGAACAGCCGCATGGGCCGAACATCGGCATCGCCCCGCCGGACCCTACGGAGCAGCCCGTGCGCCTCGCGGAGGAACATTCCGCCGAGAACCACTGTGGCAACTGTAAAGAACGGTGACATGTGCCCGGCTGGGACCAAGAGCAGCGATGTGATGACCATCGCCCATGAGTAACCGATGATTTCCTTCGCTACCCGAGAAAGTGGCGCGACCACAGGCAGCATCGGCACACCAGCCGCGGCGTAATCATCGCGGAACCGAAGTGACAGCGGCCAGTAGTGAGGCGGGGTCCAGAAGAAGACGACGCCGAAGAGAACCGCAGGCGCCCAGGTGAGGCTGCCAGTGACTGCGGACCAACCGATCAGAATCTGCATGCAGCCGGCCGCGCCGCCCCAGACGATGTTCTGGGGTGTGCGGCGCTTGAGGATCAGGGTGTACCCGACCACGTACATCAAAATTGCGGCGGCGGTCAGCGCCGCGGTGAGTCCATTGGTGGTGAGGGCAAACCAGCCCACCGAAGACATCGCCAGCACGAGCCCGAAGCCCAACGCGCCACGTGGCGAGACCTCGCCGGTCACCAGGGGTCGGTGGCCAGTGCGCACCATCAATGCGTCGATGTCGCGATCGAGGTACATGTTCAGCGCGTTGGCCCCGCCCGCCGCCAAGAAGCCACCAACCAAAGTGATGGCTACCAGAGCAACTGACGGCACGCCGTTGGACGCGAGAATCATGGTCGGAACTGTCGTAACAAGTAGAAGTTCGATGATCCGCGGCTTGGTGAGTGCCACATAGGCGGCGATCACACCGCGGGTGCGCTTGCGGTCGACGGAATTGATCACGCGCAGGTCGTCGGGGGTGATCCGCAGTGAACCGGCTGCGACGCTTACCTCCGCGCCGACGAGTTCGTCACTAGGGTCGATCGCTGTCACGAACGGTCAACTCCTCAGCTTGGTCTGTCTGGCTGGGCCAACATACGGTCTGCATCGAGCCGTGAATATACGCCCTCAACGTGCCCGATGATAGCCAAGTATCGAACGAACAACTAAGTGAGTAGGCTCCGCGTTTGTGACGAGCCTCTCATTTGATTCCAGTCCGCCATCCGCTTCTTGGAACGATCTTGACGATCGCGCGGTAGCCACGGCCCGCGTGCTAGCCGCCGACTCTGTGCAGAAGGCGGGCACCGGGCATCCGGGGACGGCCATGAGCCTTGCACCAGCCGCCTATTTGATTTTCCAGCGGTTCCTACGCCACGACCCTCGCGACCCGAAATGGCTCGGCCGTGATCGGTTCATCCTCTCGTGTGGTCACTCGTCACTCACCCTGTACATCCAACTCTTCCTGTCTGGTTACGGCCTCGAGCTCAGCGACCTCCAGTCGTTCCGCACCTGGGGCTCGCTCACACCTGGACACCCTGAATGGGGTCACACGGCTGGGGTGGAGACCACGACCGGGCCGCTTGGTCAGGGGCTCGCTACCGCAGTCGGTATGGCAATGGGTGCGCGTTACGAGCGGGGCTTGCTCGATCCCGAAACAGCAGCAGGTGAGAGTGTTTTCGACCACACTGTCTGGGTCATTGCCTCTGATGGTGACCTCGAGGAGGGTCTGACCTCCGAGGCCTCGTCACTCGCCGGTACTCAGCAGCTGGGCAATCTCGTCGTCGTATGGGACGACAACCGCATCTCTATCGAGGACGACACCGCCGTCGCATTTAGCGAGGACGTAGCAGCGCGTTACGAGGCTTACGGCTGGCACGTGCAGTCGGTCGACATGCAGCCCGACGGTTCGGTCGACGTTACGGCCTTGGCCGCGGCCCTTGTTGCAGCTCGCGCTGAGACTCGGCGCCCATCGTTCATTGCCCTGCGAACCATCATCGGCTGGCCAGCGCCAAACCTGCGCAACACGGGTAAGGCACACGGAGCCGCGCTTGGAACCTCCGAGGTTGCCGCGACCAAGGCACTGATGGGCTTTGACCCCGAGAAGTCCTTCGACGTAGCTCCCGAGGTGCTCGCTCATGCCCGTCAGGTGCAGGAGCGAGGATCCGAACTGCGCGGGCGTTGGAATACCTCTTACGAGGCTTGGCGCATGGCTAACCCAGACCGCGCCGCACTCCTAGACCGCTTGGTTACCGGAGAACTGCCGGCATTGGAGCTCCCGGTTTTCCCTGCGGGCAAAGATGTTTCTACGCGCAAGGCCAGTGGCGAGGTCATCCAGTCAATCGCCGCTCAGGTACCCGAGTTCGTCGGTGGTAGTTCTGACCTCGCCGAGAGCAACTTGACCACGATCGAGGGCGGCGCGTCCTTCCTGCCAGCGGGAACCACAATCTCGGCGACCTCGCCGTTCGCCAAGGCGCAATCGCCCTACGGCCGCATCCTGCACTTCGGTGTCCGCGAGCATGCAATGGGTGCAGCTCTTGCTGGCATGTCGCTATCAGGCCTACTGCGTCCGTTCGGTGGCACGTTCCTCGTCTTCAGCGACTACATGCGCGGGGCGGTTCGACTCGCGGCAGTCATGCAGACCAACGTGACCTATGTCTGGACTCACGACAGTGTCGGCTTGGGTGAGGATGGCCCCACACACCAGCCGGTCGAGCACCTCTGGGCACTGCGCGCGATCCCTGGCCTGGATGTGGTTCGCCCTGCCGATGCGAATGAGACCGCTGTGGTGTGGGATCAGGTACTTCGCAATCGCCGACCAGCTGGGCTCATCCTGACTCGTCAGAACGTGCCGACCTTCGATCGAGGCACCGAGGCCGAACCAACCGAATGCGCTCCAGCCGAAGGCGCTCGTAAGGGCGCGTACGTCTTGGCCGAAGCTGGGTCAGGTACCCCGGCCGTGATCATCATGGCTACGGGCTCTGAAGTCTCGTTGGCTCTGGGCGCACGCAGCATCTTGGAGGCCGAGGGCGTTCCTACCCGAGTCGTCTCGATGCCGTGCCTCGAGTGGTTCGAGCAGCAGCCTTCGTCCTACCGCGATGCAGTATTGCCGGCATCGGTAACAGCGCGCGTTTCGATCGAGGCCGGTATCGCACAAGGCTGGTGGAAGTACCTCGGTAACGCCGGCCGGGCCGTATCACTCGAGCACTTCGGCGCCTCGGCCGACGGTCCAACGTTGTTCCGTGAATTCGGAATCACTGCCGAGGCCACGGCAGCAGCGGCGCGCGAATCGCTCGAGGCTGCACAGCGCTAACGGCTGACAGCTAGATAGCATTCGATAGCCGATTACCGATAGCCAGCAACCAGACCGGCCGGACGACTAGTCAGCCTCGCTAGGCTTGCCCTATGACTGATGATCTTCTCGCGGAGTTGTCCGATGCAGGCGTGTCCATTTGGCTCGACGATCTTGATCGTGGCCGACTGTCCGGCGGTGGCTTGGCCGAACTCGTCGCCAACTCGTATGTCGTAGGGGTCACCACCAACCCGACTATCTTCGAGAAGGCAATTGGCAGTGGCTCGGCGGAGTACGCAGATCAAGTGCGTGATCTAGCCATCCGCGGCGTGGCCCTCGACGAGGCAGTACGCGCGATGACCACCCTGGATGTGCGTTGGGCATGTGATGTCCTGTCTGGCGTGCATCAGCGCACTGCGGGTGTCGACGGACGGGTGAGCATCGAGGTTGATCCGCGCCTTGCGCGCGACTCCAAAGCGACTGTGGCTGAGGCGAAAGCGCTCGCCTGGTCAGTTGACCGACCCAACCTCTTGGTCAAGATCCCGGCCACTGTTGAAGCTCTACCAGCGATCAGCGAGGTGCTTGGCGCTGGCATCAGCGTCAACGTCACCTTGATCTTCTCCGTCAGTCGGTACCGGGCAGTACTCGAGGCCTGGCTAGCTGGTCTTGAGTTGGCCCGTGAGAATGGCCACGACCTGAGCACGATTGAGTCGGTCGCGTCATTCTTCGTGAGCCGAGTCGACTCCGAGGTAGATCGCCGCCTGGCGGACGACAGTCCACTACGAGGGATCGCTGCAATCGCGAACGCTCGGATTGCCTACCAAGCTTTCGAGGAAGTCATCGCAAGCACCAGATGGTCGTCGCTGGCGGCGCAAGGAGCGCATGTGCAACGGCCGCTCTGGGCCTCCACAGGGGTTAAGGATCCGACATATTCCGACACCAGGTATGTTGATCAGTTGGTCACGATCGATGTCGTCAACACGATGCCCGAAGGCACTCTCGACGCGATGCGCGATCACGGGGTTATGTCCGGAGACACCGTGCGTACGCGGTACGTCGAGGCTCACGCTGACTTAGCGGCACTCGCCGACGCAGGCATCGACCTCGATGACGTAGTTGACGTGCTCGAGAGTGAGGGTGTCGAGAAGTTCGTTAAGTCCTGGGAGTCGTTGTTGGCAGTGGTGCAATCAGCTCTGCTGGCTGCCAGAACCGACTCAGGTCGTTAGGCGACTGCGCTATGCGACTTAACCCACCGGCGCCGCCGTCAAACCCACTGCGCGACGAACGCGATCACCGACTCCCCCGCATCGCTGGCCCATGCGGCCTCGTGATCTTTGGGGTTACGGGCGATCTCGCGCGCAAGAAGCTCATGCCCGCGGTTTACGACCTCGCGAACCGAGGGCTGCTTCCGCCGGCATTCGCGCTAGTCGGGTTCGCTCGACGTGACTGGGAGGACGAGGATTTCGCACAGATTGTCCACGACTCAGTGCGTCAATACGCGCGCACAGAGTTTCGAGAGGACGTCTGGGCTGAGCTGTCCAAGGGCATTCGATTCGTTGCTGGAAACTTCGGTGACGACGCCGCCTTCGCCGAGCTCGCGGAGACCGTCGCTGAACTCGACCGAGAGCGCGGTACCGGTGGCAATCACGCCTTCTACCTCTCGATCCCGCCCAAGAACTTCGGAGCAGTGGTTCAACAACTCGAGTCGTCGGGGCTTTCGGCCTCTGTCGACGGCGCCTGGCGACGGGTTGTTATCGAGAAACCGTTCGGACACGACCTAGAAAGTGCACGCGAACTCAACGACACCATCGGGGCTGTGTTCCCCTCTGGCTCAGTGTTTCGCATCGATCACTACCTCGGTAAAGAGACCGTGCAAAACCTCATGGCGCTGCGCTTTGCCAACACCATGTTCGAACCTATCTGGAACAGCAACTACGTCGACCATGTGCAGATCACCATGGCTGAGGACATCGGGATTGGCGGGCGCGCTGGCTACTACGACGGCATTGGTGCCGCGCGTGATGTAATCCAGAACCACCTCCTGCAGTTGTTGGCATTGACCGCGATGGAGGAACCACTTTCCTTCGAATCTCGAGATGTCCGCATCGAGAAGGAGAAGGTCCTGAGCGCCATCCAGCTTCCCAAGGACCTCTCGTTGTACACCGCTCGCGGCCAATACGCCGCCGGTTGGCAAGGTGGTAAGCCGGTAATCGGATTCCTGGATGAAGACGGGATTTCCCCCGGTTCGTCCACCGAAACATTCGCCGCAGTGCGACTCGAGATCGATACCCGGCGATGGGCTGGCGTTCCGTTCTACTTGCGAACTGGCAAGCGTCTTGGCCGTCGGGTCACCGAGCTCGCGGTGGTGTTCAAACGGGCTCCGCACCTCCCATTCAGTGAGACCGCTACCACCGAACTTGGACAGAACGCTTTCGTAGTTCGGATTCAGCCCGACGAAGGCGTCACCATGCGATTCGGCAGCAAGGTGCCCGGAACTGCGATGGAAGTTCGCGACGTCAACATGGACTTTGCCTATGGCGACTCGTTCACCGAGACCAGTCCAGAGGCCTACGAGCGGCTGATTCTCGATGTGCTACTTGGTGATCCACCGCTGTTCCCTCGTCACGAGGAGGTCGAACTCGGCTGGAGTGTGCTAGATCCGATCCTCGATTACTGGGCCACGCTGGGCCAACCCGAGCAGTACTCATCGGGCACGTGGGGGCCAGCATCCGCAGACGAGATGATCGCGCGTGATGGCCGTTCCTGGAGGCGACCATGAGTGTCCGGCTTGAGGACGTCACGGCAAGCCAAGTGCAGGACGCCATCTCGCAAGAACGATTCCGGCAGGGATCCAGTGCTGTAGGGCGCGTGCTCACACTGGTGATCATTGCCGACGAGTCGACCCAGGCCGATGCCGTTCGCTCAGCCGCCCAAGCGGCCCGCGAACACCCGTGCCGAATCCTCACCGCGATTCCCCGGCCGGGACGCGGGGAACCCAGGCTCGACGCTGAGATTTCAGTTGGCGGTGCCGACGGACTCGGCGAACTCGCCGAGCTTCGATTGCGCGGACCTCTCGCACATCACATCGAGTCGGTGATCCTGCCGCTACTAGTTCCAGACGCTCCGGTGGTCGTGTGGTGGCCGAGCCGCGCACCGGCAGTGCCGTCGCAGGATCCGGTGGGCCGACTAGCGCAGCGTCGGATCACCGATTCTGCTGCCGAAGCCCGTCCGCTGAAAGCGCTGCAGACCTTTGCTGACGGCTACCAGCATGGCGACACAGACCTTGCGTGGACCCGTCTTACACCTTGGCGCGCCTTGCTGGCCTCTGCCTTGGACGAGCCCTACGACGGAATTACAGGCGCAACAGTCTTCGCTCAGAGCAGCAACCCGTCCGCTGCGCTACTGCGCAGTTGGCTGGAGTTCAGTCTTGGCGTTCCAGTAATCAGTAGGAACACTCGTGGTCCGGGGATCACCGGAGTGTCGCTGCACGTGAGGTCCGGTGATATCAACATCTCGCGGCCGGCTGGCCGGATGGCGCGCGTATCGCTGCCACATGCACCCGAGCGCGACGCATCATTGCCCCGTCGGGCCACCGATGGCCTCATAGCTGAGGAACTCAGAAGGCTTGACCCGGACGAAATCTACGGCGAGGTCCTTCGTCGCTTCGTCACTCCCCCTGCTCAGACCACAGCAGCCTCACGCACGCGGAAGGCCAAGTGAGCGCACCTGAGGTCGTCGTCTCGCAAACCACGAGCGCTTGGGCGTCAGATGCCGCGACACGGGTCATCCGTTGCCTCGTCGCGGCTCAGACTGCGCGAGGGGTTGCTCACGTGTGTCTGACAGGCGGACGCTCGGGCAATGCGGTCATGTCAGCGATGGCGGAGTCGGGGTCAATCTCGTCGATCGATTGGACTTCGGTTCATGTGTGGTGGGGCGATGAACGATTCCTGCCGTATGGCGATCCCGACCGCAACGACACAGCTGCGATGTCATTGTTGCTCGACCGCGTTGACTTGCCAGCAAGCCACATCCACCGCATGCCCGCTCCCGGAGACCAGCCCGACGTGGACGCTGCTGCACAGGCGTATGCGAATGCACTTAGTGAATATGCGGGCGCCAGCGATCCGACAGCGGTGCCCTCTTTCGACCTGTGCCTGTTGGGATTAGGACCCGACGCGCACGTGGCCAGCCTGTTTCCGCAGCGGCCCGAAGTGCGCGAACGCGCGCATACGGTGATCGCCGTTCTTGACTCACCGAAGCCGCCACCCACTCGAATCACTGTGACCTTGCCAACGATCAATTCCTCGCGCGAGGTTTTTCTGCTCGCCTCCGGGGCTGACAAAGCGAGCGCTGTGCTCCTGACGCTGGCTGAGCATCGACTCGAGCTGGCTCCCGCATCGGGAGTGCACGGTCGAAGCCGCACCCTCCTGTTGGTCGACCTCGACGCGGCCGGCCAGTTGCCGCAGGTTTAGACCTGCCTCAGGTCTAGGTTGCCGCTGGTCATGAATACCGGTGGCCGATCCTTTGGGCCGACCATCTTGATCGACAGCGTCCCAGACACCGGGCCGACCGGCCTGCAGGAGGGAGGCGTAGTGACGGCTGCGGTCGATCTAGCCAACGGCGAACTCTATGCAGCCTGGTCTGACTCGCGATACGTCCTCTACGCACGGGACGATGTCTTAGTGAGCCACTCCACAGATGACGGGCAACCTGGTCCATCCCCGCAAAGCGCGCGTCCGAAGGGACACACGAGCGCTTTGCTCAATCTAGATCGTTATCTTGCGCGCAACTTGGCCAGTGCCTCATTGAGGATGGCCTCGCCGTCCTCGTCGCTACGACGCTCCTTGACGTAGGCAAGGTGGGTCTTGTAGGGCTCCACCCGATGCGCTGACGGTGGGTTGGCTTGATCGGGGCCAGCGGGCAATCCGCAGCGCGGACAGTCCCAGGTCTCAGGCACGACTGCTTCGGTGGCAAAACTTGGCCGGGTCTCGTGACCATTCACGCAGAAGTAAGAAATCCGCTGGCGAGGGGCTGCGTCACCGCGTTCGGCCTCACCCATGGGACCGGCGCCGACTCGGCTACCGCGAATTGCGCTACCACTTGCCACGTGTATTGCCTTTCGTCGAGGAGATTGGGGGTCGTTCAGCCTTTGAGTAGCAGGCCGAGCGCGATGATCAGGGCGGCCCACACAACGCCGAGCCCGATCGTGATTCGGTCCAGGTTGCGTTCTGCGGCGCTAGAACCACCAAGCGAGGACGAGATGCCCCCGCCGAACAGATCCGACAGGCCGCCGCCCTTGCCCTTGTGCAACAGCACTAGAACTACCAGCAGAGTGCTGATGAGCATAAGAAGGATCTCGAATGCGAGGATCACGTGGTTACTCCCTTATCGGTGCCGACAACCCGGCATCAGGACGAGGATACGGGACGATCGGGCAAATCGGTGTGTTGCACCACCCTGGTTGCCCACTGGCTTAACTTGAAGGCAGGTTTCAGGCGTCAGGTGCGGGGTGTAGCCGGTACTTGCAGATGGCCACGAACTCGTCGGCATCCAGACTTGCACCGCCAACGAGCGCCCCGTCGACATCTGGTTGGACCATTATCGCGGCGACGTTGGAGGCCTTCACCGAGCCGCCGTAGAGGACCCGGACACCGTCGGCCAGATCGCCGGAGTACAGCTCGGCAAGCCGGGTACGGATCGCAGCGCAGACTTCCTGCGCGTCTTGAGGTGTCGCAACTTCACCCGTGCCTATCGCCCAGACCGGCTCGTAAGCGACAACCAACGTTCGCGCCTTGTCGGCAGGTAGGCCGGCCAGAGCGCCGTCGAGCTGTGCCAGCGTGTGCGCCACCTGCTGGCCACTTTGCCGAACCTCGAGGCCCTCGCCGACACAAAGGATCGGCGTGATGTCGTTGCGGTAGGCAGCTTGCACCTTCGCGGCCACGATGTCGTCGGTCTCAGCGTGGTACTGACGACGTTCACTGTGACCGACGATGACGTAGTGGCAGCGTAATTTCGCGAGCATGTGCCCGCTGACCTCGCCGGTGTAGGCACCCTTGTCATGCATCGAGAGATCCTGAGCGCCGTACTTGAGGTCGAGCCGATCCGCATCGATCAGGGTCTGCACCGACCGCAAGTCCGTGAACGGCGCCAGCACCGCAACCTCGCATGCAGCGAGATCCTGCTCGTTGAGCCGGAAGGCCAACTTCTGCGTGACCGCGATGGCTTCGAGGTGATTGAGGTTCATCTTCCAGTTGCCTGCCATGAGCGGCAGGCGTCCAGTGGTTACGGCCATGTCAGTCCTCCAGGACGGCGAGACCCGGAAGGACACGTCCTTCGAGGAGTTCGAGGGAAGCACCGCCGCCGGTCGAGATATGAGTGAAACCCGATTCGTCGATGCCCAACAAGCGGACAGCCGCAGCGGAATCGCCCCCGCCTACGACAGTGAGCCCGTCGACGTGAGTGATGGCCTCGGCGACAGCGCGCGTGCCTTCGGCATAGGGCGCCATCTCGAATACACCCATGGGCCCGTTCCAGACCACGGTCCGCGCATCGCTCACAGACTGTGCGAAGAGTGCACGCGTAAGCGGCCCGATGTCGAGTCCTAGCCAGCCATCCTCAATCGAGTCCGCAGCTACAACCTTGTGCTCGGCGTCAGCTGAGAATGCAGTGGCAACAACAACATCCAAGGGCAGCACGATACTCACTCCGCGCGCCTGGGCGTCGGCCATGAGTCCCTTCACGGTGTCAATCTGGTCGACTTCGAGCAGGGATGACCCGACTCCGTAACCGAGCGCAGCCAGGAAGGTGAAGCACATTCCCCCTCCGACGAGTAGACGATCAACGACGGTAAGCAAGTTCTGGATCACGCCCAGCTTGTCGCTGACCTTCGAACCGCCGAGCACCACGACATATGGGCGTTCTGGATTGTGCAGCACCTTGCCGAAGACCTTCGCCTCGGACAGCACAAGCAGACCTGCTGCGTGCGGCAAGAGTCGAGCCACGTCGGTGACACTGGCTTGTTCCCTATGCACAACACCGAATCCGTCGCTGACGAACACATCGGCCAGGGCTGCGAGCTCAGCAGCTAGCTGCCCTCGGACGGCAGCGTCCTTGCTTGTCTCGCGCGAATCGAACCGCACATTCTCAAGCAGCGCTACCTGGCCATCCATCAGTGCCGCTGAGACCTGCTTGGCAGATTCACCGGACACGTCTGATGCAAGAGCAACCGGTGCTGCCAACAACTCACCCAACCGTGCAGCAACTGGTGCTAGCGATAGCGCCGGGTCGGGGCCGTTCTTCGGACGACCAAGGTGAGCGACGAGAATCACCCGTGCACCCCGTGAGCGCAGCAACTCGACAGTTGGCAGCACTGCGCGGATTCGGCCGTCGTCGGTGATGCGACGAGTGCCGTCGCCAGCGTCCTCGAGCGGCACATTAAAGTCCGCGCGCACCAAGACCCGGCGACCGGCGACGTCAAGATCGTCGATCGTCTGCATATGAATCCCTACAGCGTCGCGCCGACGAACGACACGAGGTCGACGAGACGGTTGCTGTAGCCCCACTCGTTGTCGTACCAGCCGAGGATCTTGGCAGTGTCACCAATGACAGTGGTCATACCGGAGTCGAAGATGCATGAAGCAGGTGAGGTCACGATGTCACTTGAGACGATCGGGTCCTCGGTGTACTCCAGGATTCCCTTGAGCGGACCGTCAGCCGCAGCCTTCATCGCAGCGTTGATCTCGTCCCTGGTGACCTCACGCTTGAGGGTTGCTGTGAGGTCGGTTGCCGAGCCGGTGGGCACTGGCACACGAAGGGCGAACCCGTCGAGCTTGCCCTTGAGCTCTGGCAGCGCCAGACCAATCGCCTTGGCCGCACCAGTGCTGGTGGGGATGATGTTGATGGCTGCCGCGCGTGCACGACGAAGATCGCTATGCGGGTAATCCAAGATCACCTGATCGTTGGTGTACGCATGGATCGTGGTCATCAGACCCTTGACGATCCCAAACTCATCGTTGAGCACCTTGGCCATGGGGGCCAGACAGTTGGTTGTGCACGACGCGTTGCTGATGATGTGGTGGTTCGCCGGGTCATAGATGTTGTGGTTGACGCCCATGACGATAGTGGCGTCCTCGCCCTTTGCAGGAGCCGAGATGATGACCTTCTTGGCGCCACCGGCGATATGTCCGGCTGCCTTCGCTGCGTCAGTGAAGAAGCCGGTCGACTCAATGACGACGTCGACGCCAAGGTCGCCCCAGGGCAACTGCGCGGGGTCACGCTGCGCGAGGGCGACGATCTTCTTGCCATCGACCAAGATGGCGTCTTCTGTCGCCTTAACGTCGCCACCCAAACGACCCAGGATGCTGTCGTACTTCAGCAGATGCGCCAACGTCGCGTTATCGGTGAGGTCGTTGACCGCCACGATTTCGACATCCGCGCCTTGGGCTGCGAGCGCACGGTAGAAGTTACGACCAATACGGCCAAATCCGTTGATACCTACTCGAACAGTCACTTGTGGTTGCCTCGTCCTGTGAGAGTCGCGAGTCAGCGGCGTTGCCGACTCCAATTAGTTCTGCCACAGCTGCTCATCAGCAACTGTCACCACAGACCCTATCGGACGCGTGCCCGCCCCAAATCGCGAACATCCTTACTGGCAGTGCAACGAATTAGTCGATGTCGCTGAGTTCGGACGGCAGTCCAGCCTCAGTGTCTGGAATCCCAAGTGTGGCTGCGCGCTTGTCAGCCAACGCCAGCAGTCGTCGGATCCGACCAGCGATTGCGTCCTTGGTCATCGCCGGTTCGGCGAGAGCCCCCAACTCCTCGAGCGAGGCTTGTTGATGTTCAATGCGCAGACGGCCGGCCTCGGCCAAGTGATCGGGGACCTCGTCGCCGAGGATCTCGATAGCGCGAGAGACCCGAGCACCGGCAGCAACTGCTGCACGCGCCGAACGGCGCAAGTTTGCGTCGTCGAAATTCGCGAGCCGATTTGCAGTAGCACGTACCTCGCGGCGCATTCTCCTTTCTTCCCAAGCCAATACCGAGTCGTGCGCCCCAAGACGGGTGAGCAGGGCCGCGATCGCATCGCCATCGCGGATAACAACGCGATCGACGCCGCGAACTTCGCGCGGCTTCGCGACGATCCCGAGTCGACGTGCCGCACCAGAGAGCGCCAGCGCGGCCTCGGGGCCAGGACAGGTGACTTCAAGGGCTGAAGACCGGCCAGGTTCGGTGAGTGAGCCGTGGGCGAGGAACGCTCCGCGCCAAGCTGCCTCGGAATCGCACAAAGACCCATTGACAATCGCGGTGGGCAAGCCCCGGACGGGGCGGCCACTGGCATCAACGAGCCCGGTCTGCCGCGCCAACTGCTCACCGTCTTGATGTACGCGGACTAGGTAGCGGTTGCCCTTGCGCAGACCGCTGGGGTGCACGATTGCCATTTCACTGTCGTGCCCGAAGACGTCCTTGATATCGCGACGTAATCGACGGGCAGTGGCGCCGGTGTCGACCTCTGCCTCGATGACGATCTTCCCGCCCACGATGTGCAGGCCCGACGCGAACCGCAATATCGCCGATACCTCGGCCTTACGGCAGCAAGGCTTTGTCACCTTGAGCCGAGAGAGTTCGTCCTTAACCGCTGCCGTCATCGCCATGACACGCATCTTGCCATCCGAGTCAACAACCCATGCGCCCGGCGCACGATTGTGGTGACCATGGACACCATGGGGTGCAACTACACCGAGAGCACTCCACCAAAAGCTGAAGCCAGTAGGTCGACGTCGTGGCGCGGCGTCAGGTCTCGAGCAGACACTGGGGCAAGGACCAACCGGCCGCCGCGCGCTGAGGTAGAGGCAGCAAGAGCCGCGACGTCTCCAACCCGAGTGGGGTCCGCGATGACGGTGTCGATTCGGAGATCGGGGAGTTGCTTCCCGAGTACCTCAAGGTGTCGTTGAGGCGAAAACCCACTAGTTTCGCCGTGTTGCGGAGCGAGGTTGAGTACGACGATGACCCGTGCCGCCGACTCGGTAACCGCACGGCCAATATCACGCACGAGCAACGGAGCGAGGACGCTCGTGAACCACGATCCCGGACCGAGCACGATTGCGTCAGCCTCGCGAATCGCCTCAACGGCAGCGACGCACCCTGGCGTGTCAGCAGGCTCAAGCCACAAGGACACGACATCGCCGGGAGTTGTTGCGATTTCGACCTGACCTTCAATCCGTTCGAGGCGTTGAGGGTCGTTGAGATGCAGGCCGGCCACGTCAGCCACCACTTGCAGCGGCTCGGTAGCAACCGGTAGCACTCTTCCGTGAGCACCGAGCAGCGCACCCACCCAATCAAGACCGGTGACGATGTCTCCGGTCTCTTCCCACAAGGCAGTGATCAGAAGGTTCCCAAGCGAATGTCCGGCTAACTCCCCTGACCCAGAGAATCGATGCTGCACAACCTTGCTCCAGGTGCGTCCCCAGGAATCGTCACCACACAGAGCAGCCAACGCCATCCGCAGGTCTCCTGGTGGAACCACATCGAACTCGCGTCGAAGCCGACCGCTCGAGCCACCGTTATCACTCACCGCGACTACGGCTGTGATGTCATCGGTGACTCGTCTGAGCGCACGCAAGGTGGCCGCCAAACCATGACCCCCGCCTACCGCCACAACGCGCGGCCCAGTGGAGTTGGGCGCTCGGCGGGAGGGGCTCAGCGAACTCATTCGCGGCCCAAATCGCGATGCACGACTAAGGCTTCGACACCATGCTTCACCAGGCGCACCGCGAGGTTCTCCGACATCGCCACACTTCGATGCTTGCCGCCTGTGCAACCGATGGCAATTGTGACGTAACGCTTACCTTCACGAAGGTAACCTTCAGCGGCCAGATCTAGCAGCCCAGCCATCCGATCCAAGCACTCGCGTGCTTCGGGGAGTTCGGTCACATAGTCGCTGACTTCAGGGTCCAAGCCGTTGAGATCGCGAAGTGCTGGATCCCAGTAGGGGTTGGGTAGGAAGCGAACATCGAAGACGATGTCAGCGTCGAGCGGTAGCCCGTACTTGAACCCAAAAGACATGACAGTGGCTCGAAGTTGCACCTGATCCGTGCCGCCGAAGGCCGCCTCGACCTTTCGTCGCAGGTCGTGAGCGTGCAGCGATGACGTGTCGATCACTAGGTCGGCTCGAGCCCGGAGATCGCCGAGAAGTACGCGTTCGCGAGACAGGCCGTCGAGGATGCCGCCGCTCTCTTGCAGCGGATGTGGACGTCGACTGCTCTCGAAGCGGCGTACCAACTCATTGTCGCCGGCCTCTAGGAACAACACACGAAGCGAAACCCCCGCATCGGTGACCTGCTTGAGGGAGCGAGTCAGGTCGTCGAACATCCGCCCACCGCGCACGTCGAGAACGACAGCAAGGCGATTCTCCGATCCCACAGTCGAGATCTCACGAACTGTCTCGGCCAACAACATTGGCGGCAAATTGTCGACGACGAACCAGCCTTGGTCCTCGAGCGCCCGTGCCGCCGTTGAGCGACCCGCGCCAGACATGCCTGACACCAGTACCAATTCGACTGGGATGTCGGCCACGTGAACCCCTCAGCTTGTGCCTGGTGCCGCGTTAGTGCGGCTAGTTGATGATCTCACCCGTAGCGGTGTTGATCGCAGGTGCCGCGCTCGATGCGGCCACCGCGTCAACAATCGCCTGAGCGATTGTGGGTCCGATACCGGGCACTTCGGCAACCTCGTCGACCGTGGCAAGCCTTAGTCGCTTGAGCGAGCCAAACTGGCGGAGCAAAGCTTTGCGCCGCGCCTCGCCCAGACCTGGCACGTCGTTGAGAATGCTCTCGATCATTCGCTTTCCACGCTTTTGACGCTGGTAAGCGATTGCGAAACGGTGTGCCTCGTCGCGAACGCGTTGCAGCAGATATAGGCCCTCACTGGTGCGCGGCAGGATCACCGGATCAGGGTCGCCCGGCAGCCATACCTCTTCGAGCCGTTTGGCCAGGCCCACAATCGCGATATCAGTGAGCCCGAGTGCCGACAGCGCAGCCTGCGCGGCTTCGACTTGTGGGACACCACCATCAACGACGAAAAGCTGTGGTGGATATGCAAATTTCCGCGGACGACCAGTGGTGGGATCGATACCGGGCGCATCGCCGTCCGATGCGTTGACGTCCGACGCTTCCTCGATCATCCGCTTGAAGCGGCGAGTGACTACCTCGCCGATAGACCTCGTGTCATCGCTGACGCCGTCGCCCGCTGCGCCGCGAATCGAGAAGCGTCGATACTCAGACGTGCGCGGCAGGCCATCCTCGAAGACCACCAGGCTGGCCACGACGTCAGTGCCCTGTAAGTGGCTGACGTCGACACACTCGATGCGCAGCGGAGCCTCGGCCAAGCCAAGCGCCTCCTGCAGTTCCTCAAGGGCCTGGCTGCGCGTGGTGAGATCTCCCCCCCGCTTGGTCTTGTGCATAGCCAGCGATTGGCTGGCGTTACGCATGACGGTCTCGAGCAAGTCGCGCTTATCGCCGCGTTGCGGCACTCGAACATCGACGATCGCTCCACGACTCTCCCGGAGCCAGGCTCGGGTCGCCTCGAGTTCGCTGGGCTCGACCGGCACAAGTACTTCGCGGGGAATCGATTCGACGGACTGATCGCCATACAACTGGACGATGAGGTGCTCGACCAGATCGGCAGTGCTGACGTCCTCGACCTTGTCGACAACGAAACCCCGCTGACCACGGATACGTCCGGCTCTGACGTGGAAGACCTGCACAGCTGCTTCGAGTTCGTCCTCGGCGATACCGATCACGTCAGCGTCAGTACCGTCGCCTAGGACGACGGCATTCTTCTCAAGTGCGCGCTCTAGAGCCTTGAGATCGTCACGAAGTCGCGCCGCACGTTCGTAGTCGAGAGCGGTCGAGGCGTCCTTCATTTCTCGTTCGATGCGCTTGGTGTATGCGCTTGTCTGGCCGGCGAGGAACGCGCAGAAGTCGTCGACGATCCGTCGATGTTCTGCCGCGTCGACAAGACCGACACAGGGCGCCGAGCACTTGCCGATATAGCCAAGAAGGCACGGCCGACCGATCTGCCCATGCCGCTTGAAAACACCGGCACTGCACGTGCGCGCAGGGAACACGCGAAGTAAGAGATCGACTGTCTCGCGGATGGCCCACGCGTGCGAGTACGGCCCGAAGTACCGCACGCCCTTGCGCTTGTTGCCACGCATGACAGTGATGCGCGGGAACTCCTCGTCGAGAGTCACTGCCAGATACGGGTAGCTCTTGTCGTCGCGGTAGCGAACGTTAAACCGAGGGTCGTACTCCTTGATCCACGTGTACTCGAGTTGCAGCGCTTCGACTTCGGTATCGACGCTCACCCAGTCGACGGACGTAGCCGTGGTGACCATGCTTTGCGTGCGCATGTGTAGACCGGCGAGATCCTGAAAATATGAATTCAGCCGACTTCGCAGGCTCTTAGCCTTGCCGACGTATATAACTCGCCCGTACTGATCTCGGAATCGATATACGCCAGGACAGTCTGGGATCTCACCGGACGCGGGACGGTAACTAGCCGGATCGGTCACAGTGAGCCAGGACTCGGCTCAGCCGACCGTGATGTTGTCACCCGAGACGGTGAACTTCACCGGGGCAAGCGGCGATGGAGCTGGCCCTTGGATAACCGAGCCGTCGACAGCAGAGTAGATGGACCCGTGGCAGGGACAGATGATCTGGCCAGCGGTGACCTCGCCAACAGCGCAACCGGCATGTGTACAGATCGCGGAGAACGCCTCGAACGTGCCGGCGGTCGGCTGAGTTACAACTACCGCAGGATCCTGCAAGATCACACCGCCGCCGACTGGGACTGAACTCGTCGGCACGTTAGTACCGGCAGCAACAGGAGTTGCCGCCGCACTCACCTCAGAGTTGCCTTCGGTTTGTCCCTCTGATGCCTCGCCTCCACCTGCGGGGCTTTGGATCGCGGGCGCGGGAGTCGAGCCACATGCGGTGGTGACAGCGACTGCCGCAAGCGCAAGCCCGCCAGCAGAAAGTACGGTGCGGCGGTTTGGCTGGGAAGCGATCGTGTCGGTGGTGTCTGTGGTGTTGTTGGTCATGGAGCCACCGTAAGCGCTGACGATGCGCCACGCCCGCTAGAACTCGCCGCGACTACCTTCTTGCGAGGTGTGACTTTTCTCTTCGCGACCGACTTGGCGGGCACTGACTCGACTCCGAGCAGGGGACGCAGGAACGTACCGGTGTGGCTGGCCTCGACGGTGGCGATCTGTTCCGGTGTTCCAGTGGCGACCACCGTTCCACCTCGGTAACCGCCTTCTGGACCCATGTCGATTACCCAGTCGGCGGTCTTGATCACGTCGAGATTATGTTCGATCACCAAGACTGAATTTCCCTTGTCTACCAACGACTGCAACACCCCGAGGAGCTTGCGGATGTCCTCGAAGTGCAGACCTGTGGTCGGCTCGTCGAGTACGTAGACGGTGCGACCAGTGGAGCGCTTCTGCAATTCGCTGGCCAGTTTGACCCGCTGAGCCTCACCACCCGACAGAGTCGGCGCTGGCTGTCCGAGACGCACATAGCCGAGCCCGACATCAACCAAAGTCCGCAAGTGCCTCGCGATTGGCGGCACGGCACCGAAGAACTCGAGGCCTTCCTCGATCGGCATGTTCAGGACCTCGGCGATGGTCTTGCCCTTGAAGTGCACCTCGAGTGTCTCTCGGTTGTACCGCGCGCCCTGGCAAACCTCGCAGGGCACATAGACATCAGGGAGAAAGTTCATCTCGATCTTGATCGTGCCGTCACCCGAGCACGCCTCGCAGCGCCCACCCTTGACGTTGAAGGAGAACCTACCCTGGAGATATCCACGCATCTTCGCCTCGGGAGTCTCGGCGAAAAGCTTGCGCACATGATCGAAGACGCCCGTGTAGGTAGCGGGGTTAGACCGTGGCGTCCGACCGATCGGACTCTGATCAACGTGTACCACCTTGTCGAGGTGCTCGAGACCGCGCACTCGACGATGGCGTCCAGGAACGGAGCGCGCTCCGTTGAGTTCCCGGGCAAGAGTCGTGTAGAGAATGTCGTTGACGAGAGTGGACTTGCCCGAGCCGCTAACACCGGTGATCGCAACAAAGCAGCCAAGCGGGAAGGTGACATCAACGTCCTGGAGGTTGTGTTCGCGAGCGCCCTCGATGATGAGTTCACGCCCAGGCGTGACCGGGCGGCGCTCTGCCGGGATCTCAATTCGACGACGACCCGACAGATACTGACCCGTCATCGAGTCAGGGTGATCGAGCAGATCTTGCACTGACCCCGACACGACGATTTCGCCGCCGTGCTCCCCTGCGCCAGGCCCGATGTCGACTACCCAGTCAGCCATCCGAATCGTGTCCTCATCGTGTTCGACCACGATCAAGGTGTTGCCCAAGTCTCGTAGCCGTACCAAGGTCTCGATAAGGCGCCGGTTATCACGCTGGTGCAGCCCGATACTGGGCTCGTCGAGGACGTAGAGAACGCCGACGAGGCCAGATCCAATCTGGGTCGCAAGCCTGATGCGCTGAGCCTCGCCGCCGGCCAACGTTGCTGCAGGCCGAGAGAGGCTGAGGTAATCCAAGCCGACGTCAACGAGAAATCTCAACCGCTCATTTACTTCCTTGAGCACACGCTCTGCGATCTGACGTTCGCGCGGGCTCAGTTCGAGGTCGCGGAGGAATTCCGCGCAGTCACCGATTGGCAGGGTGGCCACCTCTGAAATGGACTTGCCCCCCAGAGTGACTGCCAGGCTGATGGGCTTCAACCTTGCTCCGTTACAGCCGGCGCATGGGACCTCGCGCATGTACCCCTCGAAGCGCTCCCGGCTGGTATCGGAATCGGCCTCCGCGTGCCGTCGTTTTACATAGGGAATGACGCCCTCGAAGGCCGTGGTGTAGTTGCGTGCTCGGCCGTATCGGTTCTTGTACCGGACCTGAACCTGAGCGCTATGGCCATTGAGGATCGCGTCACGCGCCTTGGCCGAGAGATCCTGCCAGGCGGTGTCGAGGGTGTACCCGAACTCCTCACCGAGCGCTTCCAGGAGCCGAGCGAAGTAGTCGCTGATGTTGCCGCTGGACCAAGGCCCGATAACACCCTCGGCCAGAGTCATCGACGGATCGGAGATGATCAGTTCCGGATCGACCTCCATCCGCGTGCCCAAGCCGCTGCAATCAGTGCATGCGCCGAACGGAGAGTTGAATGAGAACGACCGCGGCTCGAGTTCCTCGAACGAGAGGTCGTCGTACAGGCAGGCCAGATGCTCGGAGAACATGCGTTCACGATGTGGATCGTCATCGGGCAGATCGACGAACTCCAGGGTGATCAGGCCGCCCGATAATTTCAACGCTGTCTCGACGGAATCGGTGAGCCGGCGCTTGGATTCGGTCTTGACCGAGAGCCGGTCGACCACGACTTCGATCGTGTGCTTCTCCTGCTTCTTCAGTGTGGGTGGCTCGGCCAGCGAATGCACCACGCCATCGACTCGGGCCCTCGAGAAGCCCTGAGTCTGAAGCTGTCGGAAGAGCTCGGAGTACTCGCCTTTGCGCTCACGGATCACCGGCGCAAGAACTTGGAATCTGGTACCCGCTTCGAGCTCGAGCACACGGTCGACGATCTGCTGAGGTGTCTGTCGAGCGATGGGTCGACCGCATTCGGGGCAGTGCGGACGACCAGCCCGGGCGTACAGCAGACGCAGGTAGTCGTAGACCTCGGTGATGGTGCCCACAGTGGACCGAGGATTGCGACTGGTGGACTTCTGATCGATCGAGACAGCAGGTGAGAGCCCCTCGATGAAGTCAACATCGGGCTTGTCCATCTGGCCGAGGAACTGGCGTGCATACGCCGACAGACTTTCGACGTACCGGCGCTGCCCTTCAGCAAAGATTGTGTCGAAGGCCAGACTCGACTTGCCCGAGCCGGACAGGCCAGTGAACACAATGAGGGCATCGCGCGGGAGATCCAGCGACACATCCTTGAGATTGTGTTCGCGTGCGCCACGAATGACGAGACGATCAGCCACACCGAGTCCTGTTCTCATATCGAGCTCTTCGTCGCACCTGCACCCAGGCTAACCGCAGGCACCGACGCTAACGCCCGCAGGCTGACTGTGCCACCTCGGCAATGATTTGCCGGCCCGCTAGCCTTTGGTCATGACTGCAACCGATGACTCAAGTGCCCTTGCGGCCGCGTTCAGCGCTGACGCTGCGGCCGTACGTGCCGCTACCGATCGTCTCCTAGGAACCTTGGCCGCGCTCAACGACGCTCAGGTTGGCGCCACGTCGCTCCTGCCCGGCTGGAGCATCGGCCACACGCTGAGCCACATAGCTCGCAATGCGGACGGCCTGTCGAATCTGGTGGAATGGGCCATCACTGGCGTGGAGATCGCCATGTATCCGTCAATGGCCGAACGTAACGCGGCGATCGAGTCGGGGGCGACGCGAAGCGCCCAAGACTTGCGACTCGACATCTCTGAGAGTTCATCGCGTCTGGCGGCACAATTTGAGCTGCTCGCAGCCGCAGATTCACAAGCCCTCACCCGGAAAACTCGGATCGGCCCGCCAGCGCCGGATGTCAGCCCAGACACTCCAGGTTACGAACTGGCCTTCGTCCGACTTCGAGAACTCGAACTACACCACGTTGATCTGGGCCTGCCCGGTTATGACTATGCGGAACTTCCCGCATCGTTCGTCGAGCGCGCCCTCGCTTGGCTCGACGCACGCAGTGGACCGGTGGAGTTGAGCGGACCTGACCATGAGGTTCTCGCGTGGCGGCTTGGCCGGCGTAGCGATCCATCCGTCCGCACGACCGATGGCGCTGACCCGGGTGTCGCACCTGCTTGGTAGAGGGCAGAATGCAGTCATGGCATACACCGGAAACGTGACGGTCGGCGGCGACGCTGATGTCCACGAACTCACCCACCTGATCATCTCGAAACTGGCAGTCGGAGAGCACAACAACAACGTCTACCTGCTTCGCTGTCGCACCACAGGTGAGCAGATACTCATCGATGCTGCTGCCGAGGCAGATCGCGTGCTCGAGCTCATTGGGGCCGACGGCATAAGCGCCTTGGTCACTACACACGGGCACAAAGATCACTGGCAAGCGCTGGCCGATGTCGCCAAAGCCACTGGCGCCCAGACCATTGCACATGAGGCTGATGCCGACTCCATAGATTTTCCGATCGCCCGACGCGTTGTCGACGGTGAGACGATTTCGTTCGGCGAGATCACCCTCACCGCTATCCACTTGGTGGGCCATACCCCTGGATCGATCGCCCTTGCCTATGACGACCCCGACGGTGCACCGCACCTGTTCACCGGCGATTGCCTCTTCCCCGGCGGCGTTGGCAACACGCAACAGGATCCCGAGCGATTCACTTCTTTGCTCAACGACGTTTCCGCCAAGCTGTTTGACCGCTTCCCTGACGAGACCTGGGTGTATGCCGGGCATGGCGGCGACGCGAGCCTAGGCAGCGAGCGTCCACACCTTGCCGAGTGGCGCGAGCGTGGCTGGTGACCCTGAGGGTTACCAGCCACGTAGTCGTCGTTACAGCGCCATGAATGGCACGCCGGTGCGAGAACTCGTCTAGGCGTGGAACGCTGACGAACGCCCGATTGATGAACCCACGGCACACAGCAACAAGCAACGAAGCCCCGATCCGGCTGTCCGGACGGGGCTTCGTTTTCGGTTGCTCACCTGACGCGGATCGCCATGGGCGGTGAGTTACTCGAGAAGGATCTCCCTAACAACTTCGGCAGGCCACAGGCCAGTCCACAGCGATGGGCGTGACATTCACCCGATAGCAGCAGCGCGTCTTCAAGCGCCAGGCTGCTCCTGCTGGTTGGCGCGTTCGAGCGCCCTACTGCGGGCCAGACTGGCGACTGCGGTGACCACCAACGTTGCAACGATGAAGCCCAGGCTTAACCCGGTTGTTGGCACTGGCACGTTGACCGGCGCACCTGAATTGATAAAGGACACAGTGTTTGCGGCCAGGGCTTCGAGCACGAGGCTAACCCCGATGAATCCGAGCACGACGGAAAGGCCGATCGACAGATAGATCAAGCGGTCCAAGGCTGCACCGAGCAGAAAATACAATTGCCTAAGACCTAGCAGGGCGAAGACGTTGGTAGCGAACACGATGTACGCCTGGTCGGTGAGTCCGAAGATTGCCGGGATCGAGTCGATCGCAAACAGCAGATCCGTAGTGCCGAGCGCCAGCAGCACGATCAGCATCGGAGTCCAAGTGCGGCGACCGTTCTCGATGTAGGAGATCGATGTCCCAGCGAACTCAGTGGTCATGGTGATGTGCCGAGCAACCCATCGGATCAACGCATTCTCACGATATTCGTCATCCTCGGACTCTCCTTCAGTGGCCAACTTGACTGCAGTGAAGACCAAGAAGAATCCGAAGATGTAGAAAACCCACGTGTAGTGCTCGATCGCCGCAGCACCCAGTGCAATGAAGACTCCACGAAGTACCAAGGCAATGCCGATTCCCCACAGCAGCGCACTCTGTTGGAGAGCCCGAGGCACGAAGAATCGGCCCATGATGAGGATGAACACGAACAGATTGTCGACCGACAGGCTGTATTCAGTGATCCAGCCCGCGAAGAACTCCGCCGACCGATGCGGACCGCCCCAGATCCCCAAAGCGATACCAAATGCAACCGCGATACCCACGTAAAGACCTAGCCAGGCAAGACACTCGCGCGTTGTCGGAATCCGAGGATTGCGCCGAACTACGACTAGATCGAGCACGAACAGCCCTACGAAAAACACAAACGTCGCGACCCAGATCCCAGTGGAGACGTTCAACGGAGGTCAACCCGTGAGTAGCACCTCATGGCGACGCCAGGTAATTGCAACTTACCCATGGCCGGCCGCCTGCATCGCTCGCAACTCCTTTTTGAGATCGGATACCTCGTCGCGAAGCCTAGCCGCAAGCTCGAACTGAAGCTCAGCTGCGGCTGAGTGCATCTGATCGGTGAGTTGACCGATCAGATCGGCGAGATCACGCGCCGGCAAGGTCGATATGTCAAGCCCGCTGCCGCTGGAGGACATCCCAGGAATCGGCGCCTTACCGCGACTCTGCGAGCGAGCCGAACCACCGAGGAGTTCCTGAGTGTCGGCATCCTCACGCGTGATCAGATCGCTGATATCTGCGATGCGCTTTCTCAACGGCTGAGGATCGAGGCCGCGGGCCTGGTTGTAAGCGACTTGTTTGGCGCGCCGTCGATTAGTTTCATCGATCGCCTTAGCCATGGACGCCGTGATGGTGTCCGCATACATGTGCACTTGACCACTCACGTTGCGTGCTGCGCGCCCGATGGTCTGAATCAACGAGGTTCCTGAGCGGAGGAAGCCCTCCTTGTCAGCGTCCAGGATGGCTACCAATGACACCTCGGGTAGATCAAGACCCTCGCGCAACAGGTTGATTCCGACGAGAACGTCGAACACCCCGAGGCGCAATTCGCGAAGCAGCTCGATTCGTCGCAAGGTGTCGACCTCGGAGTGCAGATAGCGCACCCGAATTCCTTGGTCGAGCAAGTAATCGGTGAGGTCCTCGGACATCTTCTTGGTCAAGGTGGTCACCAGTACGCGCTCGTCGCGTTCGGTGCGGATACGGATCTCACCGATGAGGTCGTCGATCTGGCCCTTGGTGGGCTTGACGATCACTTCTGGATCGATTAGCCCTGTGGGGCGGATCACCTGCTCGACGACAGACTCAACGCGAGAAAGCTCGTAAGGACCTGGGGTGGCGGACAGATAGAGGGTTTGACCGACGCGTCCGAGGAACTCATCCCAGCGCAGAGGGCGGTTGTCCATCGCGCTTGGTAGCCGGAACCCGTGTTCGACGAGGTTGCGTTTACGGCTCATGTCGCCCTCGAACATCGCGCCGATCTGCGGAACAGTGACGTGCGACTCGTCGATCACCAGCAGGAAATCCTCAGGGAAATAATCGAGCAGGCAGTTCGGCGCGGAACCAGGCTCGCGGCCGTCGATGTGGCGTGAGTAGTTCTCAATACCCGAGCAGAAACCGACCTGCCGCATCATCTCGAGGTCGTATGACGTGCGCATCCGAAGACGCTGCGCCTCAAGTAGTTTGCCCTGCCGTTCAAACTCCTCGAGTCGATCACTCAACTCAAGCTCGATACCGGCGATCGCGCGTTCCATCCGCTCTGGCCCAGCCGCGTAATGGGTTGCCGGAAAGATATAGAGCTCGGTGTCTTCGGTCAGAACCTCACCTGTGACCGGGTGCAAGGACATCAAGCGTTCGACGTCATCGCCGAACATCTCGATGCGCACCGGGTTTTCCTCGTACACCGGGAAGACCTCGATCGTGTCACCACGAACGCGGAACGTGCCGCGGGTGAATGCCAGGTCGTTGCGGGTGTACTGGATGGATACCAAGCGCCGCAACAACTGATCGCGGTCGTACTCCTGACCGACCCGCAGCCGCACCATCCGGTCGACGTATTCCTGCGGCGTACCAAGGCCATAGATGCACGAGACCGAGGCGACGACGATCACGTCACGACGGGTCAACAGCGAGTTGGTTGCCGAGTGTCGCAGCCGCTCAACCTCCTCGTTGACTGACGAGTCCTTCTCGATGTACGTATCGCTCTGCGCGATGTAGGCCTCAGGCTGGTAATAGTCGTAGTAGCTGACGAAGTACTCAATCGCATTGTTGGGCAGCAACTCGCGGAACTCGCCTGCCAACTGAGCAGCGAGAGTCTTATTGGGCGCCATCACCAACGTAGGACGCTGCAACTTTTCGATGAGCCAGGCGGTGGTTGCCGACTTACCCGTGCCCGTGGCCCCGAGGAGCACAACATTTTGCTCACCAGCCTCGATACGGCGGGTGATCTCAGCGATTGCCGCCGGCTGGTCACCAGCTGGCGTGTAATCGCTGATCACCTCGAAGGGTGCGACCTTGCGCTCGAGGTCGGTGACTGGGCGGCCCATGGTGCCACCGTACGACGCGGAACCGACAACGGCAGTGCCGCTCCCCCCTCGTTCACCCAACGCTTAACTGCGTATCGTCCAGCAATGCGCTCAGGTGACGGCTGTGCGCCGTCCGTAACAGCAGAGCCGGCCGAACTAGCCAGCAGCAGAAACCAGCCGAACGAGTCAGTCGTCTTGGTCGTCGTCCTCGGCCGTGAGCTCGTCCCACAAGTCGTCAATGGCGGCCCCAAGCACCTCGAGTGAGTCATCATTGATGACAACCACGTCGGCGATCTCGCGACGCTGTTCGTCACTTGCCTGGGACTGGATGCGCGCTACCGCGTCCTCACTGGTGAGCCCACGCTGGACCAACCGATCCAAGCGAAGTTCTGCGGGCGCTTCGACAACGATGATGACGTCGAACTCCTGGGTGCGGTCGCGGGCGGTGCCGGCGAACTCCGCCAACAAGGGGATGTCGTAAACGACGATGGCGTCCTCGGGTGCAGCGGAGATTATCCGCGCCGACTCCGCGGCCACCAAGGGGTGAACTATGCCCTCGAGCAGAGCCCGCTTGGTGGGGTCGGTAAACACCAGGCTCGCCATTGCCGCCCGATCTAGTGTGCCATCGCTGTTGAGTAGGCCAGCGCCAAAGGCCTCAACAACAGCGTCCAGCCCCGCTGTGCCTGGCTCAACGACGGCTCTAGCTATCACGTCCGCATCGACCACTATTGCCCCATGCTCAGCGAGTCGTCGAGCGACCGAGCTCTTACCTGAACCGATCCCGCCGGTGAGTCCAATGCGCACAATGAGCAACCTAGTACCCGAACGACGACACCCTCGAACCGATGCCGGTTCGAGGGTGTCGTGTTGTAGGTGCTAGTTGCTCGCGAGCTTGTCGCGCAGAGCCTGCAGTGCCTCGTCGGTCGCGAGCGACCCCTCAGCTTCGGTGCCCTCAGACGTGTAGGACTGGGGTGCATCGCCGTCAGCGCCGGCAGTGATGCCAGCCTCTGCGTCTGCCTTGCGCTGTTCGGCCACCTGCGTGCGGTGAAGCTCCCAGCGGGCGTGAGCCTCAGCGTACTGACGCTCCCACTCAGCCTGAGCAGTTTCGTGACCGGGCAACCATTCGCCCGTTGCCGGGTCGAAGCCATCGGGATAGACGTACGCGCCCGCTGTGTCGTACTTGGCTGCCATGCCGTAGAGCGCCGGATCAAAGTGCTCGTCCTCGGCGCCGGAGATACCCTCACTGGCCTGCTTGAGCGACAGCGAGATGCGGCGACGCTCGAGGTCAATGTCGATGACCTTGACGAAGATGTCGTCGCCAACGTTGACGACCTGCTCCGGCAGTTCAACGTGACGCTCAGCAAGCTCGGAGATGTGGACCAAGCCTTCGATGCCCTCTTCGACGCGAACGAACGCACCGAAGGGAACCAACTTGGTGACCTTGCCTGGCACGACCTGACCGATCTGGTGCGTGCGAGCAAACTGCTGCCACGGGTCTTCCTGCGTTGCCTTGAGCGACAAGGAGACACGCTCGCGGTCCATGTCAACGTCGAGTACCTCGACCGTGACCTCGGTGCCAACCTCGACAACCTCGGACGGGTGGTCGATGTGCTTCCAGGAGAGCTCGGACACGTGCACAAGTCCGTCAACTCCACCGAGGTCGACGAAGGCGCCGAAGTTGACGATGGACGAGACGACGCCTGCGCGGATCTGGCCCTTCTGCAACTGGGTGAGGAAGGTCTGGCGAACTTCGCTCTGGGTCTGCTCGAGCCAGGCTCGACGCGAGAGCACAACGTTGTTGCGGTTTTTGTCGAGTTCGATGATCTTCGCCTCGAGCTGCTTGCCCACGTAGGGCTGAAGGTCGCGGACTCGGCGCATCTCGACGAGTGAGGCAGGCAGGAAGCCGCGGAGCCCGATGTCGATGATCAGACCGCCCTTGACAACCTCGATCACCGTTCCGGTGACGACGCCGTCCTCTTCCTTGACCTTCTCAATGGTGCCCCATGCACGCTCGTACTGTGCGCGCTTCTTGGACAGGATGAGTCGGCCTTCCTTGTCCTCCTTCTGGAGAACTAGGGCCTCGATCACATCACCAATCGACACAACCTCGTTGGGGTCGATGTCGTGCTTGATGGATAGTTCACGGGAGGGGATCACACCCTCGGTCTTGTAGCCAATGTCGAGGAGTACCTCGTCGCGGTCCACCTTGACGATGGTTCCTTCGACGATGTCGCCGTCATTGAAGTACTTGATGGTCGCATCGACCGCGGCTGCGAACGCTTCAGCGTCGCCGACGTCGTTGATTGCGACCTGAGGTGGTACGGGGAGTTCGGTGATGGAAGTCATGGAGTAAAAAAGCTCCGACGGATAGAAGTCGTGACGAATGCGACAACGGACCCTGATCATGCGGCGCTGTCCGTACGCGGCAGTTGAGGGCACGCGGTGGGTAACGACGAACGACATGCACGTACCTGCTAGGTCTGAAGCGCGTGCAGGCCCGCGACGCACCCCCCAGAATACGGATGTGGCAGATCAAGGGTCAAACCGCGTCGGACGAAGCCCCCTGGGCGCCGATGAGAGCGCGCGCGCGTCTCGGTCCTGGTGGGACGCCGAAGCGGGTACTTATGTGGCTGAGCACGCGTCGTTCTTGGGCGATGATCGAGCCGATGGAGCGCTGATCTGGGGGCCGGAGGGCTGGTCAGAGGCAGAACTTGGTCTGCTTGGGCCGCTCCGCGGAACACGAATCGTGGAGATCGGGGCTGGTGGCGCGCAGGGCGCGCGCTGGCTGGCCAGCCAAGGCGCCACCGTCGTAGCGCTAGATCTGAGCCATGCGATGCTCAGCCACGCGAGGGACCGCACACCGTATGTACCGCTAGTGCAAGCCGATGCCGCGCATCTGCCCTTCCACACAGCCTCTTTCGATCTGGCCTGTTCCGCCTATGGCGCCGTGCCGTTCGTTGCTGACGTTGCTGCCGTTTTCGCTGAGGTCGCCCGGATTCTGCGGCCTGGGGGTACTTGGGTGTTTTCGGTCACCCATCCAATCCGCTGGGCGTTCCCCGACTCCCCCGGGCCAGCCGGGCTCACCGCCGATCGCTCGTACTTTGATCGATTGCCCTACGTCGAACGAGACGAATCAGGCACACCCTCGTACGTCGAACACCATCGAACCCTCGGTGACCTCGTGCGTGCACTGGCTCAAACGGGCTTCACAATTCGCGACCTCGTCGAGCCCGAATGGTCGCCCGCCAACAACCAAACCTGGGGCGGCTGGTCTCCGATGCGCGGACGTTTACTGCCTGGAACCGCCATCTGGGTGTGCGACCGACGCTAGGCCGGTACCCCTGGCCAGGCCGGTGCAACCGCGGTGGGCGCCCAGCCACTCCCGGAGCCAAGGAGTCGGGCGATGTCCGATTCTGTTGGGCGCTTGCCCGTCGACACCCACTGATCGAGCACGCCGATGACCCCAACTTTGCTGGCGTCGGTGAAGTTGCAGTGGCCAGCTCCGTACGGCGCCCCGGGTTTTGGGGCGTAGTGACTTGGCGGAGCCGTGAGGAGCAGATCAACGTTGTGCTGGCCATCTGCTGCTGCCCGAGCCAGGTAATGCGACTCGTTCTGCACGATCACGAGCGGGTCATAGAGGGTGTGCAGGAGCACCATCGGATGCGCGAGACGTCCAGTCGGTGTTGCGATATCAGCCGCGCTTGCTCGCGCTTTGGTGTCAGCGACGATTCGGGTGCCTGCAGAGAGTCGCCGCAACAGCAGGTCGAGAGTGCCCGGTGCCATGGCTTCAATGGCGGCCCGATCCGCCGTGGAAATCCGAGACGAGTAATCAATACCCGCATTCGTGCTGGCATTGCCGCCAGTACGACGTTCGAGGTCATATCTGCCATAGGTCCCATAACCCAAGGCAGTCACCACACTTTCTGCCGCTGCACGGACTTGGGAGAGTTTGCTGGTGGCATCGAAGTTCTTGGTCTTGGTGGGCGCGTCGGCTAGCGATGCGATGGTCAGCAAGGTGGCCCGCCCGACTGCGGTTTTGAGGGCGGCTTGAATTCGAGTCGCGGCCCCCTGGAACTGATCGATCGCCTCTTGGTAGGAGTCATACCCGGTGACTTTGAAAGCAGGCCAAAGCAGTTCACGAGTCGCGTACGCAACGTCGAGTTCGAGGTCGAAGTTGGGATTGGTGCCGGCAACGACTCCGCACAGCGAGGCCGCACCTGTCACCCAATCCGGATCCTTCTCCGCAACGAGGGCCGTGACCAGCCCCCCAAGGGATTCCCCCCAGACGTATACGCGTGTGGGCTCGCCGACCTGAGTTCGGAAGTACTCGTAGAGGTCCTCATCGGCGCGAACTCCCTCGGCGACCGCCCAGCCGTTGGCTGAGTAGGAGGATCCCGCGAGCGCGTAGCCCTGCTTCAGGAGCGCCCGTCCAACACTGGCAGTAGAGCTGTCGCTGGTGCCCGCAGTGGCACTGGCAGTAGCAGTAGCAGTAGCAGTAGCAGCAGTAGCACTGGCACTCTCACTAGCCCAGCCTGGAGCGGGTTCCGCCAGCGTGCTGACCGGACGAAAAGCCGGAGGGACCGGCTGCGCGGCGCGATACCCGTGGTTATAGATAAGCAAAGTGCCGTTCCAGTGGTCCGGAAGAACGATCTGGAAATTGGCACCATGGATCGTTCCGCTGCAGCCACCGCTCTTGCAGCTTGCGGCCGGCAACGTGACCCCGCTGGAGCCTGGAACCGCCGGGCCAGCGGTCGTACATGAAGTGAGCGTTAGGGCGAGGAACAACAACGCGGGCACGCTTGTGGTGCGCGCGAGCCTCATAACGGGAGTCTTACACGACGAGCCAATACTCGCCGACTAATGCCCAGCGTCCTCTAATGCCCAGCGTCCTGTAATGCCCAGCGTCCTCTTATGCCCAGCGTCCTCTAATGCCCAGCGTCCTCCCACGTACGGCCAACGCCGACGGAGACATCGAGGGGAACGGTAAGAGGTACGGCGCCGCCCATACTTTCGCGGACGAGAGCCTCAACTTCGGCGCGTTCGCCTGGGGCTACCTCGATTACCAATTCGTCGTGCACTTGCAAAAGCATTCTTGAGTTGAGTTTTGCAGCCTTCAAAGCAGTGTCGACTCGCAACATAGCCACCTTGACGATGTCGGCGGCCGAGCCTTGGATCGGTGCATTCAACGCCATCCGCTCGGCCATCTCGCGTCGCTGGCGCACATCGGAGTTCAGATCAGGTAGGTATCGACGGCGCCCGAGCATCGTCTCGGTGTACCCGGTACCCCGAGCCCGGTCGACGACCTCTCGCAAATAATCACGAACGCCGCCAAAGCGCAGGAAGTACTCGTCCATCAACTTGCTCGCCTCATGCGGCTCGATACCGAGTTGCTGGGCCAAGCCGTACGACGAGAGCCCATAGGCCAGGCCGTACGACATGGCCTTGATCTTGCGGCGCATCTCCGGATCGACATCGCAAGCAGCGACACCGAATACCTGCGAGGCCACAGTCGTGTGCACATCCTCGCCGCTGCGAAACGCCTCGATGAGCGCCGCGTCTTCGGAAAAGTGAGCCATCAGACGCATTTCGATCTGGTTGTAGTCAGCAGTGAGTAGCGATTCGTAGGCTGCGCCAACAACAAAGCCGCTGCGGATCTGGCGTCCCTCGTTGGTACGGATTGGAATGTTCTGCAGGTTGGGATCTTGGCTGGAGAGTCTGCCCGTGGCAGCCACAATCTGATTGAACGTCGTGTGAATCCGATTGTCAGCGCCTACCGAGCTCAGCAGACTCGTGACGGTCTGGCGCAGTTTGGACACATCGCGCCAGCGGAGCAATTGTTCAAGCAGCGGATCAGCGGTCAAGGCGAACAGCCCTTGCAAAGCTTCGGCGTCGGTGGTGAAACCGGTCTTGATCTTCTTGGTAGTCGGAAGCCCGCGCTCGCCGAAGAGGATCTCCTGTAACTGCTTGGGCGAACCAAGGTTGAAGCTTCGGCCGGCCATCTGGTGCGCAGCAGTTTCTGCCTCGCGCATAGCCGCGCCAAATTCGGATTCGAGCCGCTCAAAATGACTCGTGTCGACGGCGATGCCCACCTGCTCAAGATCGGCAAGGACATGCAGTAACGGAAGTTCAACATCGCGCATCAGCTCCGCGCCGCCGCGAGTTGCGAGCTCGCCCTCAAGCACTGACGCGAGTTCGAAGACCGCGCGGGCGTGCAGGCCCAGGGTCGCAGCCTGTTCGGACTCTGGGTCGGTATCGAAGGAGAGTTGCGCCTCAGCCGCGCCCTCAAGAGCCGACAACTCGCGGCTGAGAAAGCGCGGGGCAAGATCCGCGAGGTCGAATGATCGCTGCCCAGGCAATACGAGATAGGCGGCCAGAGCGGTGTCGCAGGTGAGGCCGCCCAACGTCCAACCGCGGCTTCGGATGGCAAGCTCAGGGCCTTTGGCATCGTGGATGGCCTTGGGTCGTGACTCGTCGGCGAGCCAGCGGGCTACGGCAGCTTCGTCCGCAGGCAAGAGTGCGGCGACGCTGAGGTAGCCGACTGGTCCAGCCGCTGTGGCGATCGCGATTCCTGTCAGATCGCCCACGCCCCTACCCCATGATCCAAGAAAGGCGACCCCCGTGCGTTGATCAGTGGCGTGCGTTGCCAGCCATGAGGCCACCGAGCCGTTGATGGTGACTACATCGAGGTCGAATCCTGCTACAGGGGCAGACGCAGCCTCACCACCCAGAGAGTCGAACAACCGGTCGCGCAACACGCGGAACTGCAAGGCGTCGAACACCTCGTGTACACGTTCGCGCTCGAACGGTTGGCGCTCAAGGTCTTCCGGGCTCAACGGCAGCGGCACATCTCGGACAAGTTCGGTGAGGCGACGATTTCGAATAACGTCCGGCAACGATGCACGCAGCGAGTCGCCGGCCTTGCCCGGTACTTCACCGACTCGATCGATCAAGGAGTCGAGCGAACCGTACTCGCGTACCCATTTAGCGGCCGTTTTGTCGCCGACACCAGGAATTGACGGCAGGTTGTCGCTGGGGTCTCCTCGCAAGGCAGCGAAATCGGGGTACTGCGCTGGCGTCAACCCGTATTTCTCCTCGACCGCCTCGGGCGTCATCCGGGCGAGATCGCTCACGCCCTTACGCGGGTACAGCACAGTGACATGAGGTGTAACGAGTTGGTATGCATCGCGATCGCCGGTAATGATCAAAACATCGAAACCTAGGGCTACGGCCTGGGTCGCAAGGGTGGCAATCACGTCGTCGGCCTCGAAGCCCTCGGCCTGTACGTGTGGGATCGCTAAGGCGTCAAGCACCTCGTGAATGAGCGGAACCTGCCCGCGGAATTCATCGGGTGTAGCCGACCGGGTGGCCTTGTACTCGGGATACTCCACAGATCGGAACGTAACCCGTGAGACGTCGAACGCAACGCCAATATGGGTTGGCTTCTCATCTCGCAACGTGTTGATCAGCATGGAGGTGAAGCCATACACCGCGTTCGTTGCCTGGCCCGTGCTGGTTGAGAAGTTCTCAACCGGTAGGGCGAAGAAGGCGCGATAGGCCAGCGAATGGCCGTCAAGGAGCAACAAACGAGGGCGGGGGGGCGACGGGGTCACGGTCTGATCCTAGGGTGGTGCCATGACTCACCACATCGACTATGTCCGCTCGCTTGGCATCGGGGAACTCGCCCAGACCATGGGCATCGAAATCATTGAGTTATCCGACGAGAAATGTGTCGCTCGGATGCCTGTTGCAGGCAACCGGCAGCCCATGGGGCTACTGCACGGTGGCGCCAATGTGATGCTCGCAGAAACGATTGGATCGCTTGCCGCCGCGCTGCATGGTGGAGCCGGGCGGTACCCGGTTGGGATCGAAGTGAGTGCGACACACCATCGCGCGGTCACCGACGGTTACGTCACTGCCGTCGCGGTCCCACTGTCGTTGCGTAAGAATTTGACGACACACGAAATCGTGATTTCCGACGATAAAGGACACCGCACCTGCACTGCGCGGCTGACCTGCATGTTGCGCGATCACCCAGCCAAATAGTCAGACAGACGAGCGAGGCAAGCGTCGGCCCGGGAGCCGCGGGCTAAGTACGGCAAGCCGGCGCTTCGATCGTTCCTCGGGGGTTCGAGATACGGCCTCCCCCAGTACAGGCTCGACTCCAATGCGACGTCTTAACGAACTCACGCTCGCGCTACGGCGAGTTATGAGTGGCGCGAAGCCGTAGCGGGCGAAGAAGCGGTTGGCCTCGCGTGAGGTAACCGGGGCGTTGACGGTCAAGTCGGTGGCGCCGATCTCCTCCGCGTACATGATGCCGCGGCGGATGAGCGACTTTCCAATCCCCATCTTTCGATGATCGGAATCGACATGCACGACATCGACTAGGACTGCGCGGGCCGGTGCCAGCAGACCTTCCTCGAGCACCGAAAGCGACGCGAACCCAACGGCTATGCCGTCGACCGAAGCGACTACCAGCCGATAGGAAGGCTTGCGACCGGCAGCGATGTCGATCTGGGCAGTCTCGAGCCGCTCGCGCATGCGCGTGATCACCTCAGCGGGATGCGGTGAGCTCGAACCAGCGGTGGGTGTCGTCAGAGAATCAGTGACCAGCACCAACATGGTGTCCAGATCGGCGCCGGTCGCGTATGACATGACCGCGGAAACTCGAGCCATGACGGTGACCTCCTCGGCGCGGATATCCGCTAGAACTGGGAGACGCCCCCGCCGTCCGAGAAACACTCTAGGCATAGAGCCAGTGCCGCGGCTAGGGGTGAAGCGGAGCGATTCACCCCAATCCACACGTTGAGCGACAATCGGCACAGATCAACAATGTGAGCCGACCTCCCCAGTTGCAGTCTGAGACGCCGCTAGATCCTGCTATGTCACACGCCGAGATACGCCCGCACGATGTCGTCATTCTCGGCCATTGCCGCCGCCGGGCCTTCCATCTTGAGCATGCCTGACTCGAGAACGTACGCGTAGTCGGCAATCCGCAAGGCAGCCAGCGCATTCTGCTCGACCAGCAATACGGTGGTTCCTTGGTCACGAATCGTCTCGATCGTGTCGAAGATCAGATCGACCAGAACCGGGGCAAGACCCATCGATGGCTCATCGAGCAAGAGCAACCGCGGACTACCCATCAGGGCTCGCGCGACAGCGAGCATCTGCTGCTCGCCGCCTGACATAGTGCCAGCCTTTTGGGTCATCCGGTCGGCAAGGCGCGGGAATAGATCCAACACGCGAGCGCGGTCTGACTCGATGGCTTCCTTGTCCTTACGCAGGTAGGCGCCCAGATCGAGGTTCTCGGAGACTGTCATCCGCGGGAAGATCCGTCGACCTTCGGGCGACTGACAGATTCCCATGGCGACAATCTCGTGACCCTCACGTCCACTGATCCGTTGCCCATCGAAGTCGATCGAGCCAGACCGCGCCTTCAGCAGACCTGAGATGCTGCGCAAGGTGGTTGACTTCCCGGCCCCGTTCGAGCCGATCAAGGTCACAATCTCGCCAGGGTGCACACGCAGGCTAAGGCCTTTAACCGCAGCCACTTTGCCGTAGTAGACAACAAGATCATCAACTGTGAGCATCGGTTCGCCGACCCGGCCGTTACTGGTCTCACCAGCCGATGATGCGGTAGTCAACGTGCGCTCCCAGTCGTGCCCGTGCGACCGAGATATGCCTCGACCACCCGGGGGTTGCTGCGGATATCGGCAGGACTTCCTTCTGCGATCTTCTCGCCCTGATCGAGCACAGTGATCCGCTCAGATGCGCGCATCACCACGCTCATGTCGTGCTCGATCAGCAGCACCGATACGCCTCGCTCGTCGCGCACCTTGCGCACGAAGTCGACGAACACGGCCGACTCTTGCGGGTTCATCCCAGCTGTGGGCTCGTCGAGCAGCAAGACGTCCGGACGCAACGCCAAGGCCCTAGCAACTTCGAGTCGGCGTTGGTCTCCGTACGAGAGATTGCGAGCGTACTGATCAGCGTGTCTGCCAATGCCAACGAAGTCGAGCAGCTCCTGCGCGAAGACCCTGGCTTGGACTTCCTCGCGGCGTTGGTGCCTGGTGCGCGCAATGATTTGAAGGAGATTCGAAGTCGTATGCGAGTGCATAGCCACCATCACATTTTCGGCAGCAGTCATCAGCCCGAAGAGTCGAATGTTCTGAAAGGTTCGCCCCATCCCTAGTGCCGCGATCTTGTGCGGGGGGAATCCGGTGATATCTCTTTCACCTAGCAGCACCGAGCCGGTCGAGGGACGGTACAAGCCAGTGAGCACATTGAACAATGTCGTCTTGCCCGCGCCGTTGGGTCCGATGAGCGACACGATGGTGTTGCGTGGGATATCGAATGACACGTCGTTGACGGCCACAAGCCCGCCGAAGCGAACCGTGACGTTGGTGGCCAGTAGCGCGCTGCCTGGTCGGGTTCTCAACTCGGCACTCATACCTCCCCACCGTCCAGTTCTTCGGCGTCCGAGCGTTCTGCCTCTCGCAGCACTTGACGGGTTCGAGCCTCGGGAAAAATACCTTCACGGCGAAAGAGCATCATCAGGACAAGAATCGAACCAAAGACCAGGTAGTTGTACGACGGGAAGTTGATGTCGGTTCCGAACTGCTCGTTGAACGAATCACCCAATTGCGGGAGTCCGGTGGAGTTGAACCAGGCCAGGCCCAGCGCGCCGACAATCACGCCCCAGACGTTGCCCATGCCGCCTAGAACGACCATGGCAAGCAGCACGATGGAGATGGCGAAACTGAATCGATCGGGGAAAACACTGTTGTTGTGTACGGCATAGACCACACCGCCGAGACCACCCATGAACGCACCCACGGCGTAGGCAGCCAGTTTGGACTGCATGAGGGGTACGCCCATCATGCTGGCCGCGAGTTCATCCTCACGGATCGCAAGCCAGGCCCGCCCAAGACGGCCCTCGCGCAGACGCAGCGATACAAAGATGCAGAAGGCCGCCACGAGCACGAATAGGACGTACTTTGCGCCCACGTCGAAGGGGCCCAGCGGTTGGGATATCGGGATAGTTGCACCACCGAGACTGACCGCGGGCGGCCCAAACGGTAGCGGCGACACGTTGTCAAGAGGGGAGATTCCCTTGACCCCGTTGGTGAGGTTGAAGCCGAAGATGTTCTCGCCGTTAACGAAGAACTGCGGGATGATCTCGCCGAAACCCAAGGTGACAAGGGCGAGATAGTCGCTCTTCAAGCGCAGCGTGGGTGCCCCAATAACGATGCCTGCAAAGGCACATACACACCCGGAGATGATGAGGACTAACCACCAGTTGATGTGGATGCCGTGCTGATTCGGCGGGGCTGCCGACAAGAAATAGATGCCGTGCGAAATCTGATCGAAGAAGGTAGACATGAGCCACGCGGCGATGTAACCGCCGATGGCCCAAAAGGCCACGAAGCCGAGGTCCAGCAGGCCCGCGTAACCCACGACGATGTTTAGCCCGATGGCGCAGATAACCCACACCAGCGCTTCGTTGATGGAGCCCAGTGGCATCCAGTGCCGGATGAAGGTACCTGCCTGTTCTCCTAGTAGGGGCAGCACGAAGGTGTAGAACAACCACACCACCAAGGCGATACCCGAGAACCACAGAGCCCAACGCTTTGTATGCGATTGAGAAAGATCAGAACGTATCGGCTCCGATTCCGTGAGCTTTGGTGTGTCTAGAGACATGCGCGTCAGACCTTCTCTATCGTGCGCTTGCCGAGGATGCCCTCTGGTTTGAACACCATGACCAGAATCAGGATGGCGAACACGACAGACTGCGACCACCTCTGGCCGAACCCATATGGCAGCCCATCGTTGAAGGCTTGGATAAGGCCGATGATGAACCCACCGAGTACCGCACCCTGCAGATTGCCGATGCCTCCGAGCACCGCAGCCGTGAATGCAATCAACCCGAGTTGAAATCCGAGATCGAAGCGCGTGCTGCCGAAGGTCTCGAGGAACAGCAGACCCGCGGCACCAGCCATCGCGCCGCCGAGACCGAAGGTGAACGAGATAGTTCGGTTGACGTTGATGCCCATGAGCCTGGCCGCGTCCTGGTCCTGCGCCGTCGCTCGCATCGCTTTACCCTGCCGAGTGCTCTGAACTATGTAGCTCAGTATCAGCAGCAGCGGGATAGTGACCGAGATGACGACGATCGTCGAGTAATCCAGCGTGATCTCACCAAAGGTAAGGCCACCTTTGGGAATCACCATTGGCCAGTTAAGTTGAGCAGAACCGTTGAGTCGCATGCCAAGCCACTGGAAGATGAAACTGATTCCGACGGCGGTGATCAGCGGAGCGAGCTTGGGCGCCTTACGCAAACGTCGATATGCGAAATATTCGGCCGTGACGTTGAGCCCGGCACACAACACCATTGCGATGACCATGGTGATGACCATGAGCAGCCAATCAAGTGGTGAACCAGTGCCCGCGTGGAAGAGCTTCACTAAGAAGATGGACGAGAACACAGTGCCCAGCATGAACAGGTCACCGTGCGCGAAATTGATCAGTTCGATGATTCCGTAGACCAGCGTGTAGCCAAGCGCGATCAGAGCGTAGATGGCGCCAAGGCGCAGGCCCGCAAGCCCTACGTTCACAAATTGGACAGGCGCAGTCGTGAAGTTCCAGATGAGCCAGAGCGTCAAACCGACCAGCAACAAGATGCCGATGACGCGTTCGATCTTCTCCTTGACCAACATCGCAGGTCGCGAGGCAGCAGCCTCTACGGCGGTGATAGTCATGCGTGGACCCTTCGACGTGCTGCAGATGGGAAGCGCAGAACGTTCCCGCGTCGGAACTTAGCAGGTGGGCGTTGCCGGCCAGCGCCACTGATGTGGTCGGCAACGTGGTCACGCTGAGCAGATGTACTACGAGGTGATGGGCCAAATCTTCACGAAGCTCTCGGCGTTGTCCTTGATCACCTCAATGGTCGTGTCCAGCACCGTGACATCACCGCTGGCAGTGTCAATCGAGAACGCCTTACCGATTGCCGAGACGTCAGCAGGGATGGTGACTCCTGCGCCGGAGAACAACTGAGAAGTGACCGACTTGCGCGTGCCGTCCGACTTTGCAATAGCCGCCAGAATGACTTGCACTGCAGCGATGCCATACAGCGCGTAACTGGTGGTTGGCGGGGCGCCGTACTTGGCCGCGTAGGCGGCAAGCAACTTCGCGGCTTCCCCACCCTGAGCGGTGAGCCCAGCCCTAGTGAGGCCCGGAAAGGACAAGTACATGCCCTGGCTCTCGGGCAACGTGTCCAACACCGTGAAGCCGGTAAATCCGTCAGGCCCCATGAGTTTGACTGCGGTGTTGTCGCCCAGAACAGCAACCTTGTCCCTCACCAATTGGCCGCCGTTGTTATCGAAGCTGCCGCCGAGAAAGATGCAATCGGGACCAAGCGCCTTGATCTTCTCGAATAGCCCCGTGTAGCTGGGCTGCGCCCGGTCCCACGGCTCGTTGCCCAAAATTTGCAGTTGTAGGTTTGCCGCCTCGGTCACAAACGCCTGGGCAACTCCTTGCCCATACGTGTCATTGTCATTGAGGACGTAGCACTTCTTCACGCCGAGATCGTGGACCATGAACTGGGCGGCAGCGCGGCCTTGGTTGTCGTCGGTGGTCACCACGCGCGCGTAGTTGCGCTTGCTCATCGGGTAGTACTTATCGGGCTCGCCCGGATCCCATGACTTAGTCAACCCCGGATTGGTGTTCGAGTTCGACACCATCAGCATCGGGCCATTCGGGTCCTGGTTCAAAATTGGAACTTCAATCTTGCTGCAACCTGAATTGAATGCGCCTACTACGGCGATCTCGTTCGCGTTCGCAACGTGGTCGGCCGCGTTCTTCGTGCACAGTGCCGGATCCCACTTACCTGCCGCTGCGGATGAGTCGTCGTACTTCTTCAGTTCAATGGTGTAGTCGCCAACCTTGTGGCCAATTTGCTCGAGATACAACTCGATTGCCTGATTGACCTGAATCGTCTCGTCGGCCGCTGCACCTTGAAGCGGAAAATCTGTGCCGATGATGAGGGTCTTACCGGTTGACCCGCCAGTGCTGCCGGGGCTGGCGCCTGATCCGCCGCAAGCGGCTAGCGCTACTGCACCAACGACAGCGGCCGTAATCATCTTGAGCGACTTGTGCATATCGGGTCCTTGCGTAGGAGAGACCGAAACTGCCCAATCCAAGTGGCGAGAATTCGGGCGCAGTATCGGTGGTTGAGCTATGCCGTGATGGGCCAGCCTTTGAGGTACGTCTCGGCGTCATTCTTGATAATTTCAATCGTGGTGTCGAGTAGGTTAATGTCGCCGGTGGCCGGATCTATCGAAAACTTTTTGCCGATTGCGGAAATATCAGCCGGGATAGTGATTCCGGAGCCTGAGAATACCTGCTCCGTGATCGACTTACGAGTGCCGTCGGACTTGGCGATCGCGGCCAAGATGACCTGGACAGCGGCGACACCGTATAGGGCATAACTCGTCGCCGGCTCACCGCCATACTTGGCCGCATAGTCAGCGATCAGTTTCGCGGCTTCACCACCCTGAGATTTGAGATCGTCGGTCGTCAGGCCGGGGAATGCTAGGTATAAGCCTTGGCCTTCGGCCAACTTATTCAGTTCCGGGTAGCCGATGAAGCCAGTGGCCATGATCTTGACCTTGGTGTTATCACCAAGAACCGCGACCTTGTCCTTGATCAGCTGGCCACCATTGTTCTCGTAAACCCCACCGAAAAAGACGCAGTCGGGTTCTAGCGCCTTGATCTTCTCAAACAGTGCCGTATAGCTGGCCTGCTTGGGATCCCATGGCTCGTTACCCAAAATCTGGATGCCTACGGCCGGGGCCTCAGCCACGAACGACTGAGCAACTCCCTGACCGTAAGTCTCGTTGTCGTTGAGGATGAAGCACTTCTTCACACCAAGATCCCTAGCCATGAACTGAGCCGACGCTCGGCCCTGGGTGTCATCAGTGGTAACCACGCGCGCGAAATTCCGCTTACCAGTGGGGTAGTACTTGTCGGGCTCCCCCGGATCCCACATTTTGGTAAGGCCAGGATTGGTGTTGGCCTGCGACACCATCAACATCGGGCCTTGGGGATCCTGGTTCAAAATCGGCAAAATGATCTTGGCGCAACCAGAGTTGTACGTCCCCATGACGCCAACCTCGTTCACGTTCGCTACGTGATCGTCGGCGTTTTTTGTGCACTGTCCGGGGTCCCACTTGCCCGCCGCCGCTGTGGAATCGTCGTACTTTTTCAACTCGATCGTGTAATCGCCGACCTTGTGCCCGATTTGGTCTAGGTACAGCTCAATGGCCTGGTTGGTGGCTTCTGAGCCGTCCTTCGAGGCGCCCTGACGCGGCAAGTCAGTGCTGATAATCAGCGTCTTGCCGGTGCCGGAAGTCGGGCTAGCGGGCGAACCCGACCCGCCGCACGCAGCAAGTGCAAGTGCTACGACCGTGGCTGTGGCAAACGTGCGTTGCACTTGTCTGTCCAAACGTAGGGAGAACTCGACTCTATCCTGGCAACAGGCAGCGGCTCGAGCCCAGGCTCCAGCCCAGGCTCCAGCCCTCAGTCACCCGTCGGTCACCTCGACGAGCACAACGTCGGCCACCTCACGCATCGACAGGCGACGGTCCATCGCAGACTTCTGCAGCCAGCGGAAGGCATCAGTCTCGCTGAGCCCGTACACGCGCTGGAGGAGCGACTTGGCCCGCTCGACGCGTTTGCGGGTTTCGAGCCGTTCGCCAAGGTCAGCAACCTCAGCTTCAAGCGCGGAGATTTCGGCGTACCTGCTTACCGCGAGCTCGATTGCTGGAACGAGATCACTTTGATTGAACGGCTTGACCAAGTAGGCCATCGCACCCGCGTCACGGGCGCGTTCAACCAATTCGCGCTGGCTAAATGCGGTGAGCATCACCACCGGTGCAATCCGCGCCGCAGCAATCTGTTCGGCGGCGGTGATGCCGTCAAGGATCGGCATCTTGATGTCGAGAATCACTAAGTCGGGTCGCAGCTCGTTGGCAAGCCGTACCGCGGTCTCACCATCGCCCGCCTCGCCCACAACGTCATAGCCCTCATCACGCAACATCTCGATGAGGTCTAGCCGAATCAGCGCCTCGTCCTCGGCCACGACGACACGCAATGGGGCAGTCGGTGCTAAAGGCTCGGTCACGGTCACTTAGCCTACGGGCAGGAAGGTAGACTTCCGCGCGTCGCCCCGATAGCCCAACCGGCAGAGGCAATGGTCTCAAACACCATCCAGTGTGGGTTCGAATCCCACTCGGGGCACAGCAAGATCCCGGCGCGAGGGCTCAGTCGACCTGTAATCCCGGTCTGATCTCGAGCAAACGGGCTAATAGTCCGTTAACGAAGCCGGCCGATTCCTCTGTGCTCAGGGCCTTTACGAGGTTTACCGCCTCTGAGATCGCCACTGCTGGCGGAACATCGCCCCAGATGAGTTCCCAGGCTCCGAGGCGCAACACGTTGCGATCAATCGCTGGCATTCGTTCGAGGGTCCAGCCAAACGAGTACTCGCTGAGTAGCTCGTCGATCTGTTGCTGATGCAGCAAAACACCGTCGACAAGTTCGAACGTGTATGGATTGAGTGGCACCGCGATGGTGGCAATCGTCGTCGACAGCACATCCGCTGGTGATGTTCCACGAATATCAGCCTCGTACAGAACGTCGAGGGCGCGCTTACGTGCCTTTCCGCGAGCTGACACGACTAGTTGATGCGCCCAAGGTATGACCCATCGCGGGTGTCGACCTTGACCTTGGTGTTGTTCTCGATGAAGAGCGGGACCTGAATCTCAGCTCCAGTCTCGAGCGTGGCAGGCTTGGTCCCACCGGTCGAACGATCTCCCTGAAGCCCTGGCTCGGTGTAGGTAATCACGAGCTCTACCGACGCGGGAAGCTCGACGTAGAGGGGCGCACCATCATGAGTTGCGACGATGGCCGACTGGTTCTCCAGCAAGAATCGCGAGTTGTCCCCCACGACTGAGTTGGGAATCGGAGTCTGCTCGTAGGTCTGTGTGTCCATGAAGACCCAGTTATCGCCATCGCGGTACAGGTACTGCATATCGCGCTTATCAACGTTGGCGGTCTCAACCTTCACACCCGCGTTGAAGGTCCTGTCGACAACCTTGCCGGACAGCACGGCCTTGAGCTTGGTGCGGACGAACGCCGGCCCCTTGCCTGGCTTGACGTGTTGGAACTCGACCACGGACCACAACTGGCCGTCGATGTTCAGTACCAAGCCGTTCTTCAGATCATTCGTGCTGGCCACGGATCTTCTCCTGTCGAGGCGCTCTAGCCCACAATTCGTAACTCGCGGGTGGTGGTAGTGAGTGACACGGGCCCATCGACGTAGACGACAAGCGTGTCCTCGATGCGCACGCCACCGCGACCCGGGAGATAAATCCCCGGCTCTACAGTTACCGGTGTACGCGCAGCCAAGATACCCGTTGCGGACTGCGCGAACATCGGCGCCTCATGAATGTCGAGGCCAACGCCGTGCCCCAGGCCGTGGCCGAACTCAGCGCCATACCCTGCCGAGCTGATCAGCGACCGCGCTGCCGAATCGACAGCAGCCAAACTTGCCCCGACCGCGAGGGCAGCAATCCCAGCACTTTGCGCCGCTTCAACAAGGTTATAGATCTCACGCTGCCAGGGCTCTGGTTGCGCTCCGACAACGAAAGTGCGGGTCTCATCAGCGTGATAGCCGTGTACGAGTGCACCAAAGTCGATCTTAAGTAGATCGCCCGCCTCGAGGGCGCGGTCAGTGGGCGTGTGATGCGGGATGGCTGAGTGTGGGCCAGCGGCCACGATGCTCTCGAACGACACCTTGTCCGCGCCACACTCGATCAACAGCCATTCCAGTCGCCGGGCAATGTCGCGTTCGGTCATCCCAACGCGGATCTCAGAAACGAGCGCCGCTAAAGCCAGGTCACTGACCTGGCATGCCTGGGCCAAGGCGGCTAACTCGTAGTCGTCTTTGATCTGGCGAAACGGCTCAACAACCCCATCCGTGACCACGATGGCGACGCCCGGGTTGTCAGAGCGCAACGCGTCGTAGTTGGACACAGTCACGTGCTGACCTTCGATCCCTAGTCGCACCGACCCAAGGCCCAGCGCTGCGCCGACCAACCCAGACAGCACCGAGCGTTCGACCAGAAGTTGCAGGCCGGGTGACTCCTGGCCAGCCTGTGTGATGTAGCGAAAATCGCTGGCGAGCCGATCGTCCTGTGCCCGAGCCCCGATGAGTACCGCGCCATTGCTGCCGGTGAAGCCGCTCAGATACCGCACATTCGCGGGGTTGGTGACGACTAGTGCGTGGAGCTGCCGATCGGCAACGACAGCGCGAACCTGCTCACGACGCGCAGCGTAGTCAGGGCCGAGCATCAGGCTGGCGGCCGAAGCGCGAGCGCCTGCAGAGCCAGGACGTATGAGTCCATTCCGAAGCCCGCGATAGTGCCCGTAGAAACTGCCGCCACAACTGATGTGTGCCTGAACTCTTCTCGCGCTGCGGGGTTGGACAGGTGCACCTCGATGAGCGGTGCCGTCAGTTGCGCGCATGCATCGCGCACCGAATACGAGTAGTGCGTGAAAGCCGCCGGATTAAGTACCACCGGCACCGATGAGTCGGCCGCCTCGTGCAACCAATGCACCAACTCGGCTTCGTCATCGGTCTGACGCACGTCAACTTCGAAGCCCAGCCGTGCACCTTCGGCTTCACACCTGGCTACGAGGTCGGCATAGGTCAGCCGGCCGTAGACATCAGGCTCGCGGGAGCCCAGGCGCGACAGGTTGGGTCCATTAAGGACGAAGACACGGGTCATGACGGCTCCTGAGAAATCTCGTCGTAGGCGGCTTCGAGCATTCGCTGATCTGGCCCTTCGAGCAATCCGGGTACGCCGATGCCATCGAGGACGATGAATCGGAGCAGATCGCCGCGTGTCTTCTTGTCGATGCGCATTGCGTCCAGGAGTTCGGGGAATCGCCCAGCTGCATAGGAAACCGGCAGGTCAAGCGACTCCAGGATGCTGCGGTGGCGCTGCGCGTCGCTGCCTGAAAGTCGTCCGGCAAGCCTAGCCAGAGTCGATACATAAACGAGCCCGACGGCTACGGCGTGTCCGTGCCGCCAGCTGTACCGCTCGACCTGTTCAATCGCGTGCGCGAATGTATGCCCGTAATTGAGCACCTCGCGGCCTAGGCCACCGGTTCGGTTCTCGCGCAGGTCACCTGACACCACATCGGCCTTGACCGTGATCGCGCGCTCGATCAATTCGCGCAGGATCGGCCCGAAGGGATCGGTAGCTCGAAGGGGTCCAGCTTCCACCAGATCCAAAATGATTGGGTCGGACGTGAACCCCACTTTGACGACTTCGGCCAACCCCGCAGCAAGGTCGATCCGCGGCAAGGAAGCCAGGAAATCGAGGTCGCATAGCACCGCTGACGGGGGGTGAAACGAGCCGACGAGATTCTTGCCCTCAGCGGTATTGATGCCAGTCTTGCCGCCAACCGCGGCATCAACCATGCCGAGCAAAGTCGTGGGCACCTGCACAAGCCGGACTCCACGCAACCAGGTGGCCGCCACGAATCCGGCGAGATCGGTGGTGGTTCCTCCCCCGACTCCAACAACGACATCGCCGCGCGTGAAACCGGCCTTGCCCAGCCCAGCCCAACACTGCTCGGCCACTTGAGCGGTCTTGGCGGCCTCTGCATCCGGAACGGCAAGTGCGAGAACCTCAAAACCGTTCTCACGAAGTTGCTGAACCACTGAGTTTCCGTCGTCGGTACGACCGTCCGAATGAATCACCGCGACCCGAGATACCCCGGCCCCGACCGCACCCGCCAACTCACCTCGCAGCCCTTGGCCAACGACTACGTCGTAAGGGCTGTCACCCCGCACTGTGATGCGAGTGTGCTGGCTCATCAGGAACCGGCCAATTGTGCGAGCACGACATCAGCGACCGCATCAGGTGTGAGCCCGTCAGTATCGACCGTGATCCGCGCAACTTCGGCGTAGAGCGGTGAGCGCTCGGCAAGCAGCGATGCCAATCTGCCCCGAACATTTCCCAGCAGCACTGGGCGAGGTACGTCGAGGCCAACCCTGCGGGCACCAGCGGAGGCGCTGACCTGCAGCCACACTGTCGGGTGGTCGAGGAGAAGTCGCCGCGTATCGGGGTCGAGCACTGCGCCACCGCCCAGGGCAAGCACACCATCGTGTTCGGCTAATCCTGCTGCTACCGCTGCCTTTTCGAGGGAGCGGAAATGCGGTTCACCGGAATCAACGAAGATGTCTGAGACCGATTTCCCTTCGGTTGCTTCGATGTCTCGGTCGGTGTCGCGAAAGCCCACCTGCAGCAACTCTGCCAGGCGCATGCCCACGCTGGTCTTGCCCGCACCGGGAACACCCACCAGAACAACTTGGGGAGACACCTGACTACGACACCACCAGAGTTGCCCGGTAGGCGGCCGCATTGCGGGCCGTCTCCGCGACGGAGTCGCCACCGAACTTCTCCAGCACCGCATCTGCAAGTACCAGGGCCACCATCGCTTCGGCGACAACGCCCGCTGCAGGAACGGCGCAGACGTCCGAACGCTGGTTGATCGCCTGTGCTGCCTCACCTGTGGCAACGTCGACTGTGCGCAAGGCTCGAGGAATGGTGGAGATCGGCTTCATGGCCGCTCGTACACGTAGGACTTCGCCGGTGGACATGCCGCCCTCGGTGCCTCCGCTGCGACCGGACGCACGCACAACAGTGCCATTCGCACCGGGCAAGATCTCATCCTGCGCAAGTGAGCCGCGAGTCCGCGCGAGTTCGAATCCATCGCCGACCTCTACCCCCTTGATGGCCTGAATCCCCATCAAGGCCGCCGCCAGCCGCGCATCGAGCCGCCGGTCCCAGTGAACGTGGCTCCCTAGCCCCGGTGGCAAGCCGTGCACCACGACTTCAACCACGCCGCCGAGGGTGTCGCCGTCCTTGTGCGCCGCCTCGACTTCGGCCTGCATTGCGGCGCTGGCCGTTGCATCAAGACAACGAGCGGGATCGGCATCAATGGCGTCGAGGTCAGCAATGGTCGGAATGAGGCCCGCAGGGGCATCGACCGTGCCAAGCGTGACCACGTGCGAGACAACGGAGGCGCCTACGGTCTGCGCCAGGAACGCCTTTGCAACGGCGCCGAGCGCAACCCGAGCTGCAGTTTCACGCGCACTCGCGCGCTCCAGGACCGGCCTTGCATCGTCGAACCCGTACTTCTGCATACCGACGAGATCGGCGTGGCCGGGCCTGGGTCGAGTCAGTGGTGCGTTTCGACCAAGCCCGGCTAAGTCTTCCGCCGGCACCGGGTCGGCCGACATCACGACGTCCCACTTCGGCCACTCACTGTTCGCGATTTCGATCGCAACCGGCCCACCCATAGTGAGCCCATGCCGGATCCCGCCCATGATGGTGACGACGTCCTGCTCGAACTTCATTCGCGCACCTCGTCCAACGCCCAACCGGCGTCGCGCCAGATCACGGTCGACATCTCGCGTGGACACCTCGACGCCTGCCGGCAAGCCCTCGAGGATGGCCACCAAGGCAGGCCCGTGTGATTCGCCTGCAGTGAGCCATCGCAACATGGGTCGATCCTTCCACGTCGGGGCGCCGACATCACTGACCGACCCCTCACACGCAACTGAGGGTCGCCCAGTTGCGGCGACCCTCAGCACGAAGTGATCAGCCCAGCTAGGGCGTGACGCTCTGCGACTGGGTGGTACACACCGGAATGCTCTGGTCGCCGTACAGCACGCCAACGCACTGATCGTTGAAGACTGAGTAGACCGTGAAGTACTGCCCGAAGGGCTTGCCCACAGCTGCCACGTACTTCTTGCCATCAACGCTGATGCTGGCTGTCTGCGCCGTCACATCGATCGCGCTCACAGCCAGTGTCATCGATGCTGCGCTACTAGATGCACTACCGGCCGATGCCCCAGTGGCCGTGCCCGACGTTGTGCCTGACGAGGTACCAGTGGAGGTCGCAGTCCCTGAAGATCCTGAGTCAAAAAGTGGCTTGAACGGATCGCGTCCTTGAACGGTTGCCGGCCGCACCACCACAGGCTTATCGGGCTTGGCAGGAACTGCGACGGCCGACGGCGCAGTCGTCGGAGGTGCGAGGCGGTACTGATCGTCGCCCGCTGAACTTCCTGGATTCAGGAGTAAGTAGCCGCCCACGCCAAAGATCACCGCTACGCAAACTCCACCTAGCACCGCGATTTTACGGCGCCCCTTGGTGGGCTCGGCTTCTGGTTCATACGGCAGCGGGGCTACCCGGGTCGCTGCAAATGCAGTCTCAGACATGTCGAATCCCCTTTCAGCTAGCCGCGTCAGCGGTGGATGGAGTTGTGGTCGTGACCTGCGAAGGAAGTTGACCGGCATTGGCCATGAAGACGCGAGCATCGAGGGCAGCCTTGAGTAGCACGGTGCCACCAGGACCCTCCCCGGTCCCATCGCGACTGATATCTATCCCAGTGATCAACATCGCCCGCTGCATACCTTCGATGTTGCTCAGGAAGGTCTGCATATGAGCGAAGGTGCCGCTGATTTGAATCGTCATCGGAATCTGATTGACCAGCCCAGGCGTCGAGAGTGAAGCCGCGCCACCTGCTCCCCCTGCAGGCTCGGATAGCGGCATCGGTTGCTGAGGTGTGACCCCGACCAAAGTGACCCCAGCGGACTTGGCATCACTCGACAGGTCCCGCAGCAGCGCGGGCATATTGGGGGCCTGTGGAATGTGGCTACGAACTTCAGCATCCTTGAGTTGTAGGGCTGGCAGATCCTTGAACTGCGCCTTCAGGCTCGCAATGTGAGCCTGTGCTTGGGCGTTCTCGGACACTTTCGACGCGGCCGACGATGACAGTTCGTCAGCTGTTGACCTTTGCGGACCGATCAGCAGGAACCAGCCAGCGATCAACACCAAGGTCGCCGATAGTCCGGCAGCTAAATACCAGCGCGCTGCGCTTGCAAACTTCATTACTTCTTCCCCGCATTCAGGTCATAACGATGCGATAGGGCATTGGCGCTGATGGTGACAGTGGTCGAGAAGGTCAGGCCGGTGCCGGCAACGTCGACTCGGCCAGTCGACACTCCGACAGACGAGCCAGGATTCAACTGGGCGCTGTTGGGGTAGGGGTCAAGCAACGTCTTCTGCTTTCCCAGCGAGTCAAGGAACGCGGCAACGTCTGCGTACGTGCGTGCCTCACCCGCGTAAGTGATGATCCCGATGCCCGGATTCCCCAAGACGCTCAGTGTTTTCGGAGCGTTGGTCGCAGGAGCCGCGGGTGGCACAGTGCCGTCTGTCGATGTTGCGCTCGCGGAGGCAGCTACCGGGGCGATGCCATCAACCGAGGCCTTGAACTCAGTCAAGGCAGTGCCGGCTGGCATAGTCAAGGACAGGTCGTTGAGCAATGATGACCAGAGCACCTCACCGCCCATTGCCTGATACTGCTGAGTTTTCGCGTTGTCCACATCCATCTGGACTTTCGGAATGTCCGCAAACTGCAATGTCTGGCTCGCCAGCACCTGGCTTTGGGCCAACGCGGAGTCGAGTTGCTGCTGAGCGTTATCGACCTCACCGGCCGCCATCGTGTAGAGCGATCCGATCACGGCCGCTGCGGCGATCGTGGCACCGACGACGACCATCTTTGCCCTACGGGCCTTGGCCTCAGCTGCGATGGTGTCGGGGATGAGGTTGACCCTCGGGAACGCGCCCACAAGGGACGAGTACTCCTGCGCGGCGGCAGGCTCTGCAGTGCCACTGCCACTGCCAGTGCCACTGCCAGTGTCACTGCCAGCCACAGCCTCGCTGTCAGGTTCGTTCGCCTGGCCGGCTGCGCGTCGACGAAGGGTGAGCATCACACCGCTCCCATCGCGAGCCCGACCGGAACTGCTGCCAGGGGTTCGACAAATCGAACCTGCTCTGGGCCGAGCCCGGTCTTACCAATCGTGAGTTGTCCGAATGCGCGTCCGTACTCCACTTGGGTGCGCACTGCGGTAGCGAGGCGCTGGGCAAGACCGTCGGAGAGCGAACCACCGCCGGAGAGGACCAAACGCGCAAGAGGTCTGCTGCCACTTGTCGCCAAGTAGTAGTCAACCGAGCCGCGAACCTCGTCGACAAACTCGGTCAGGGCCGCATCGACGATCCGACGCGCGTCGGCAGACTGCGGAGATGCGAGCAGGGCGGGGTCGCGCTTGAGCTGTTCGGCGTCAGCCATCGTGACCCCGAGGCGTTCAACTAGCGCGCCGGTGATGTCGTCGCCGCCCAAGAGCAGGATGCGGACGAACTTTGGCACGCCACCTTCGTGGACCACGATGTTGGTGACCCTCGAGCCGACGTCAACGACTGCTTCCGGTCCCGACATTCCAGCTGAATCGATAGTGCCGGCAGCCCGCAATACAGCGAACGGAGTCAGGTCAACGGTTGACGCACGAAGACCAGCCTTCTGCGCCGCTCGGATCGCGCCGAGAACCATGTCCTGGCTCGCAGCAACCAGCAGGCCGCGAATACTTCGCGCGTTGTCGACGAGTACTTCCTCAAGTGCGACGAAATCCAGCACTGCCTCATCGATGGGCATCGGCACGAGATCAGCGACTTGGTACTTCAACGATGATTTCAAGTCATCCGCGGGCATCCATGGGACGTCTATGAGCCGGACGAATACCTTCTGATTGGAAATTCCAATCACGACGTCCTTCTTGGTGAACTTGGCGCTGGACCACAACTGCTTGATGGACGCGCCAACAGCGTCGGAGTCAACTACCTCACCATCACGAACGGCGCCAGGTGGCAGAGCGACCTGACCGAAGCGGTCTAACGTGACCGAACCTTTCGACACGGTCACCTGAGCTGCCCGAACGCTCGACGTGCCTATGTCGAGTCCGATGGCGGTTCTGCCTGCCACGGTTTCCACCCTTCCCCCGCCACCAACGGTCTTGGTAGCTGCTTCCTTCCGCATCGGCGCCGCAGGGGGCTGCCTTAAGCGTTAGAAGGGGGACAAATCCTGCTTGCACCTCACGTGCCCGGGATTGGCGTCCGGTGGCGGCTAGCTGCCCAGCCCCGTGAGGTACCACGAGACGATCGAGGGACCGGCCCCCAGCGCGATAAAGGTGCCCACGACCATGAATGGGCCGAACGGCAGGGCCGTCTTTCGCCCACCCCGCTTTGCCAGCATGACGGCGATGCCGACGAGAGCGCCAAGCAGGAATCCGGCGAAAGTGCCAACGATCACGACACCCCATGACACCCAGCCCAGGTAGATACCCAGGACCCCAGAGAGCTTGACGTCCCCAAACCCCATACCGGCTGGATAGATCAGGGCCAAGACGAAATAGAAGCAGAACACAGCGGCTCCGCCAAGGATCGCCCGAAGGAAATCCTCCCAGTTGCCATCAATCGCGGCGGGCAGGACGAGCAGCGCGATTGCCACCGGGTAGGAGGGAAGCACGAGGACATTCGGCAACCGACGAGTATCGAGGTCGATCGCGCTTAGGGCGACCCCAATCGCGGCCAAGTACAGGTACGCCGGCAGTTGCCAACTCGGCCCTGCCCACCATGCAACGGCAGCAAATGCGATACCGGTGAGCAGCTCAACCAGCGGGTAACGAACTGAAATGGCCTGTCCGCACGACCGGCAATGCCCACGCAGCCAGAGCCACGACAGGACCGGGATGTTGTCGTGGGCGGCGATCTCTGAGCCGCAGCCAGTGCATCGCGACCGTGGGCTCACCACCGATTCACCAAGCGGCACCCGGTAGATCACGACGTTGAGAAAGCTCCCGATGAACAGCCCCAACACTCCGCAGAGCACCGCAACGATCAGCGCGTCGCTGCCCGAGGTTTCCATCATCAGCCGACCCTAGCCGCGTGGTGGTCTCGAAGACTTCTGGCCACGCAAGATCAGCTCGTATATGCCGGCGAGGGTTCCGACCACAAACTCGGCTGATAGGCCGACTGCACTGGGTCGAGGAACTTAGGTGGCGAGGCATATCGAAGGCGTGCGTCGTAAACGTAGTTCTTTGCAAAGCCAGCTGAGCCTGATCCGACGATTCCCCGGTAGCGCTGAGCTAGAGCACCCGTGATGTTCAGCGTGCCAAGGCTCGTGCCCCAGCGGTAGTTCTCGACCCGGAAGGAGTGGTTAACCGACAGCACAGCCGCATTCACTCGAGAGTTAGTGAACGTGGTGGTCTTGCCGGTGGGGATCAGGTTCGTACCACTGACACATTCCGCTCCGGAATAGCTCGTGCACTGAATCGGGTGGTAGATCTCCACATAGTTGTTCGCCATCAAGCCGAGCAGGTCAGTACCGCTCGAACCACCTGCGTAGTCAAGGTGCCAGGTGATCACGATGTTGTTCTCAGCTGCGATGCTCAGCTGCCCCTTGAGCGTTCCCTCGATGAACACATCACCGTTGTTGCAGGGGAACTTGCTGATGTCGTTGGTTTGCGGGTAACCCAGTGGGTTGCCCGCACCCGAGTTCTTGCAAGCGGTAGTTGGTGAACTGTTTGTGTATGCATCCGCTGTTGCCGGCACGCTCTGGACGTAGATCACTCCGTTGGCAGGCAGCGACAAGCCATTACCAACTCCGCAGTAGGCCGCTCCCCCGTTCTTCGTCCAAGGACTCGAAACGTTCATCTTGCCGACCGATGTCAGCACGATCGACGTGGGACCTGTGTAGAGGCAACCCACGGGATTCGTCCGAGTGGGATCCACCTCTTGTCTGATCGAGTTGTTACTCGGTGGCATCGTGAGTTGTGAGGCGTACTTGGGGTCTCCAGACCCGGAGAAGACCGGAGTTCCTGAGCAACTCGTGTCCTTGCGGTAGCGCTTACCCGCAGGGTCGTTCCACGATGTCGACGTTGCACCCTGGAACTGCGGTGCGCCACAGGTGTAAAACGAGTCATTAGTGTGAAGCGGACCTTGGATCACATCGGTTACGCCGCCGGACCCGATGAACCTGATAGAGGTACAGCCGGTGTTAACGCCGTTGATCTTGTCTACGCGACCTTCGTAGGAATGCTTGTGGCAGTTGGTCTCAGCCTGGGTAGCCGTGTAACTGTCGCCAACAATCGTCTCGTACGCCGCAGGGTCTTTGGTGTCGAAGTCCGTGAAGTAGAGGTAGTCGATGAATCCTCGGCGCCGAATCTGCACCTCCACCGACCGAACCTTGCTTCCGACTTTCCCCGATGACCGAAGTTTCAAGATGCCTTGAGACGTGAACTGCGAGTTGTCGATGTCGTAGCGGAAGTACCCGCGGGTCGTGGTTCCGGGGATCGCTGTCCAACCGGAGAAGGCGGTATTGACCGCCGTGCCAGTGGGTAGCGACAACGTCGATGTGGCCGAGTACGAGTTCGCGGGGTTGCCATAGCGCCAGTAGGTTCCGTCGGCATTGAGTTTGGAGATGTAGTCGTCAACTCCGGCCTCGGCGGCCGCGAGAGAGCTGTTCCAGTCTTGGTCGCCTCGCACCTGCTTTTGCTGGTTCACAGCAAAGCCGGTAGCGGCGAACATCAAGATTGTGAGCAGTGCGCCGAGCCCCAGGACGGTCACCAGTGCCATACCCGAGTCATCGTGGATGGCTGCCATGCGACGTCTGATGGTGGAGAGGATGTCGTTCATCGCTTCGCAATTCCTAGGTTGGGCAGCACAACCGTGTTGACTAACGTCACTGGCCCGCCGCCCCTCGCGGGGTTGGAATCCACAGTGAGCGAAATGGCCACCGATCGCACCAACGATAAGTCGGCGTAGGCGGTCGACGTTTGGTTAGTGATGGCAGCCCCACCTTCGTCTAGGAAGGTGAACAACGCTGCGGCTGTTGTGGGGATCTTTCGCGCGATGACTTCAACGCGTGGTGTTGTAGCAAAAGTCCAATATGGGTTGCTCGCGGAGTTGCCGGCGTACCAACTCTCCTCAAGTTCGCGATTGGCATTGATCGAGTAAGTAATCTTGGTCGGAGTCGGCCCGAGGGATCCATACACGGTGATCTTGTTGGGCCCTATCTCAGCCAGCGCCGGAAGATCTGATAACCCGCTCTGCTGGATGGACATACCGGACCGAATGTTCTTGCTCAACCGGTTCAATCCCACACGAGCAATATCAACGCTGTCGGCGTTGGCCTCGTTGTGGGTCACAGTCCGCGTCACTGACACGACGGTCGAGAACATCACGGTGCCAAGGACACCCATCAAGGACATCGTGACCAGGAGTTCGAGGATGGTGAAGCCGGCCGACCCTGATCTTCTGATGTCTCTGTGGCGCCGCGCTATTCGACGAAAGAACGTCACTGGACACGCACCTCCACATATATCTCGGACGTGGTGGGGTGGAATACGGGGGTTACGGCAGCAGTGAGGGTTCGCCCAGGCACCGTCACGGACCAGGTACCCCATGGCAAGGAAGCGAACGACTCACCGTTGTTGTTTGTCGAAGTCAGCGTGTATGACTCGGTGACATCGCAAGGCGCGGTACCCGAATGCGTGATGACCGGCGATACTCCAGCAGTAGCAACACCAGCTGCGGACAGGACGACAACCCGCACCTTGGCCATGTCAAGGGTCTTCGTGGGGGGATTCGTCGACGTCGCCAGCGTCGCTGAACCACGGGAGGCAGATGGGTTGTACGGCCCGCTACCACTGGCTCCTTCGGGATCAGCATCGGCACAACTGCCCGCCCAGAGTGTGTAGCCGCTAGGAAATGGGAAGCGACTGGCGATGGTGCGCGGTGTTCCCGTACCCGTCACGGTCTGGGTGCCATCTGGCAGTAGGGACGAATTTCCGAGCTCCACCGGAACAGCCGCTGGAGCGGGGTAGGACGAATCACCCAACGCCACGAGGAAGCTGCCCTGCCGGTCGTAATCGAATGCCACGGGAGTGGTGGTTCCAGCATTGACCGAGGCCGGCTGGGTTGGCTGACTGAGGCCACTCGAGCTCACGTAGCCCGAGGTGCTAGCAGCAGCTGTGTACGACCCAGCGCTGAGACTGTCGAAGAACGCACACCCACTTTCGTCGGTGTACTGCGCAAGCGAGGTCGTTCCGCCCGTGAGCGTGATCAGGATCCCCTCAACAGGTTGCCCAAGAGCGTTACTCACCTTGGCACCGACGTTGCCGAGCGTGGGATCGAAGCTGCTCACGCCAGGAGCGAGGAGCGTTTGTGCTCGGACCGGATCAGTCGTGGCCGGCATATTTGGCCAGGTCACCTTGATACTGACCTTCTTGTACTTCACATAGCTCGAGGCAGACCCGTCGCAGGGCGAGGCCGAGCCAGATGACAGGTAACTCGTCACCGACCTTAGAACCGTGAAACTTAGGCCGTTGACTGTCTGGGTGCCCGACGCACCGAGCAGGGTCGAGTAGTCGGTTGTAGCCCGAGCCTCATCGATGGCTGAAGCAGCAAGGTTTGTGGCTACCTCTCGATTCTTTGAATCCCCGGTCACCCAGAGGGCGCGCACGAGGCCATTAGCCACACCGGTCATGATCACCACCGCGATGGTCAACGCAACGAGCATCTCCACCAGGGAGACGCCGTCGTCAGAGGCACCAGCGCGCACGAGCGAAGCTCGTGACTTCATGGCATTCATCTGATCCCCCGAGAACTCGGCATACTCTTCACTCGGCGCCTGGAGAGGGATTCTTGAGGCCCGCAGGCCGTTCGCACCCGGTCAGACATGGGGCCGGCTCAAGGTAACCAGCCGGTAGTAGGCCCGCACTGAGCCGGTTCCTCGTAGTCGAGCCGAACTCAGGACTCAGGGCTAGGACTCACGGACAGGTGCCCAGTTGCGGATACCCGACGCCCTTGGTGTGCTCCCACACCTCGGTCAGCCCGAGGCTTTGGTTGGTTGCGCTCAGGCAGTACGAATCCCGGCTCACCCGGGTGATCTGCACCGTGTCCTCAGGGCTACCGGCAAAGTCGATGAGCGCCGCCAACGGATTGGTCCGTGCGGTCCACAAGGTCTCTCCCCCGGCCAATGCGGCGCCCAGGGTGTAGTCGCCAGCGGTCTTCACGGAGGCTGATTCAAGCGCGGACGCCGCGTTGCGCAGGTCCTCACGCAGCTGGGTTCGATACCCGTTGCTGCGCTGGCCCAAGAAGGTTGGAATCGCGATCGAGGCGAGCACCCCGATGATCATCATGACGATCAGGAGTTCGATCAGGGTGAAGCCGGCCTGCGTTGATCTTGTTGACATGTTCGAACTCCAATCTCGCCGTGGACAATTCATTGGCCAGTAACCACAAGCCAGTAGTTGAAACAGCAGTGAGGGGCGGCTGCAGGTGTGCAGCCGCCCCTCACCAACGTGTTAGGTCAGCAGCCGGTTGGGATGTTCCCTGCGGTCGTGCCGTCGACGGGTACACCAGTCGCCTTGCTGAAGTACCAGGGCTCGGTGGTACCGAGGTTGGTGTTGGTGGCCTTCACGCAGTAGCCGTTGGTGATGGTCTTAGTGGTGATCGTGTTGCCGCTGGAGGCGTTGAACAGCAGGCTCGCGTCCAAGGCGGTGTAGGAGGCGGTCATACCGGTAACGAGGGTGTAGTCACCGTTCTTGTCGACAGCAGCCGACTCGATTGCGGTGGCCGCGTTCTTGAGGTCAGCCTTGAGCGAGGTGCGATACCCGTTCTTACGCTGGTTCAAGAAGGTCGGGATTGCGATGGCGGCAAGGATGCCGATGATGATCATCACGACAAGGAGCTCGATGAGGGTAAATCCCCGGTCCGAGTCCTGCGTGGCCTTACGAATGCGAGCGAGCATGGGACCCGTTCCCCTTTCGGTTTACCGCAGATCTCGAGTCTCAGTAGTGGGCAACTCCCCCGCGGGGACCCACCGACCGATTCGGCCAGGGGAATCCTGAGCCGGTCCGGATCTGTCAGTCGTTGTTGTGACAAATGTCTTCTCGTCGCCGTGCTTGCCCGACTTAAGCCCAATGCCGAAAAATCTTTCGTGGTCATAACCCACATGGAGGAAAAGCCCGAAACCGGCCCACGAGCGCAGCAAAACGAGACACCCACCGCATATGGCGGGTGTCTCGTTGCTGGGTGTGTGACCCAGTTGGTCCTAGCAGCCGGTCGGAATGTTCCCAGCCGTCGATCCATCGACAGGCACGCCAGTGGCCTTGCTGAAGTACCAGGGTTCCGTCGTGGTGAGGTTGGCGTTGGTGGCTTTGACGCAGTAACCATTGGTAATGGTCTTAGCCGTGACCGTGTTTCCGTCGGACGAATTGAACAACAAGGTGGTGTCCAGCGCCGCGTACGAGGTGGTCATGCCGGTAACCAGGGTGTAGTCACCGTTCTTGTCGACAGCAGCCGATTCGATTGCGGTGGCCGCGTTCTTGAGGTCAGCCTTGAGCGAGGTGCGATACCCGTTCTTACGCTGGTTCAAGAAGGTCGGGATTGCGATGGCGGCAAGGATGCCGATGATGATCATCACGACTAGGAGCTCGATGAGGGTGAATCCCCGGTCCGAGTTCTGCGTGGCCTTACGAATTCGAGCGAGCATGGAACTCGTCCTCCCCTTGGTACCGGACCGATGTCCGAACTATGACAACTACCCCATCGGCGCCAGGCTTGAGGAACTTGAGCCTTAGTTGAGGATCATCTCGGCGGGGTTTCGTGTCTTTCGCGGCCGTGGGCAGCCATCTGGGCACGCCGAAACAACGCAGTGCCCCAGCCTCGACATTGGCTGGGGCACTGCGGGCGAAACGTGGCGTCTGGACGCCCTTAAGCCACGATGGGCCAGGGTTTGAAGTTGGCCTCGACGTTGTTCTTGACGATCTCGATCGTCATGTCGAGCAGGTTGATATCCCCGGTGGCAGGGTCGATCTTGATCTCCTTGCCAAGTACCGAGGTTGCCGCCGGGATGGTGATCCCAGCGCCCCTAAACACCTGGTCGGTGATCGACTTTCGAGTGCCGTCCGACTGCGCGATCGCCGCAAGCAGAACCTGCAATGCCGCAACGCCGTAAGTCGGCATACTCGAATCGGGCGTGCCACCGTACTTGGCCGAGTAGTCGTTGAGGAACTTAGCCGCGGCGCCACCAATGGCCAACAGGTCATCGTTGGTCAGGCCCGGGTACGAGAGATACATGCCCTGAGCCTCGGGCAACTTGTCCATGTCGGGGTATCCGGTGAAACCGTCGGGGCCCATTAGCGCTACGGCCTTGTTATCGCCGAGCACACCCACCTTGTCCTTGATCAGTTGCCCGCCGTTGTTGTCGTAAATTCCGCCGAGATAGATGCAGTCTGGTGTTGAGGCCTTCATCTTCTCGAATAGAGCCGTGTAGTTGGGCTGCTTGCCATCCCACACCTCGTTGCCCAGGATGGTGATCCCAACCTTGGGCGCTTCGGTGGCGAAGGCTTGCGCCACTCCCTGTCCGTAAGTCTCATTGTCGTTGAGGATGAAGCACTTCTTGACCCCGAGGTCTTTGGCCATGAACTGAGCGGCCGCTCGACCTTGGTTATCGTCGGTGGTCACGACTCGACCATAGTTGCGCTTGCCAGCGGGGTAGTACTTGTCGGGTTCGCCCGGATCCCACGCCTTTGTCAGGCCAGGATTGGTGTTGTTGTGCGACACCATGAGCATCGGACCGTTGGGGTCCTGATCAAGAATCGGCACGATGATCTTGGCGCAACCTGAATTTCGCGTGCCCATCACGGCCACTTCGTTGACGTTGGCAACGTGATCGGTCGCATTCTTAGTGCACTGCGCTTGATCCCACTTGCCTGCTGCCGCGGTCGAGTCGTCGTAGATCTTGAGCTTGATGTTGTAAGGGCCAGCCTTACCGCCGATTTCGTCTAGGTAGAGCTGCATCGCCTGATTGGTGGCATCCGACGCGTCCTTAGACGAACCTTGGAGCGGCAGATCAGTGCCGATGATCAACGTCTTGGCAGCTTGGCTAGAAGTCCCCGAGCCAGGCGAGGTCGAACTCCCGCAGGCGGCAAGCAGCAATCCCATCCCCACCGCTGCGACGCAACTGAACATAGATTTGTGGCGCATCGTGGCAAAAATGACGGTCTCGATTCAGTACGCGGCTACTAGCCCAGGAAAGGATCGCAAAAAGGATAACTCGAAAAGCGCCAAGATCACGACGATGCTGTCCCCGTGTCGTCATGACCTGCGCTGGCCGAGATCTACCCCACTACTTGGCGCCGATGTGATCGAAGATCGAGAAGATCGGCATGTACAGAGCCACGATCATGGATCCAACGATTCCCCCGAGGATCGCGATCATGATCGGCTCAATCAGTGCCGTCATCTGGTCGGTCATCGCGTCCACCTCGTCGTCGTAGAACTCGGCGATCTTGTGCAGCATGGCGTCGAGCGCACCTGTGTCCTCGCCCACCGCAAGCATCTGACTCACCATTGACGGGAAGACGTCATGGCGACGTAGCGGCTCGGTCAGACTCTCGCCTCGCCGCACACTTTCCTGGATGTCCCGCACCGCTCGAGCAACAACCACGTTGCCCGAGGTATCCGCCACGATGTCCAAGCTCTGCAAGATAGGTACGCCAGAGGCCAGCATCGTGCCCAAGTTTCGACAGAACCGAGCAAGTGCGATCTTTTGGAACAGCGTTCCGAACACGGGCACCTTGAGTTTGAGCGGGTCGACGATATTGCGCACTGAGTCGTGATGGCGCACCCGCATCCAGCCGAAGAAGCCCGCGATGCTGAGCAGCACCAACGGCACTGCCCCTACCTTCAGCAGGTCTGAGAGCGCCACCAAGATCCTGGTCGGAGCCGGAAGTTCAGCATTCATGCTCGCGAACAATCCGGTGAATGTCGGCACGACAAAGAGCAGCATGCCCATGGTCAACAGCACAGCCATGATCAGAACTGCCACAGGGTAAGTCATTGCGGACTTGACCTTGCTGCGCAGTTTGACCTCGGATTCATAGTTGTCAGCGATCTGCAACAACACCTGGTCGAGGAACCCGCCGACCTCGCCTGCCTTGATCATGTTGACCATGAGCGGGGGGAACACCCGCGGGTTGTCGGCCATCGTGATCGACAGAGCTGCGCCAGCCTCGACCTTTTGCCGCATCTCCCCGATGATCTTTGAGAATTCCTTGTTGGGCTGCTGTTCTTCCAGAATCGACAGCGCGCGCAGCATCGATAGGCCCGCGTTGATCATCGTTGAGAACTGGCGGCAGAACACGGCCAGTTCCTTCAACTTGACCTGGGAGCCGAGCTTGGGCAGCGAGATCTCGAGGTTGAGACCACCGGATTTCTGTTTGGTGATCTGCAAAGGCGCGTAGCCCATGCTCTTGAGCTTGGCTGCAACCGCCGCGGGTGAATCAGCCTCGATCTTGCCCGTGACGACCTTGCCGCCGCGGTCGCGGACGGCGTACTCGAATGTGGCCGTGGTAGCCATGAATCTCCCCTAGTACGCCGTGATCAGGACCGGCCGATGAGCCGGTTGAAGTCTTCGATGTGGTGGCACTTCTCAACGCCTTGCTCGTACGTGATTCGTCCCGAGCGAACGAGTTCGGCTAGGTGTTGATCCAAGGTATGCATGCCGCTGGCAGCCCCCGCTTGCATGACGGAGTAGATCTGATGCGTCTTTCCCTCGCGAATCAGGTTTCGGATTGCTGGGTTGACCACCAGGATCTCGGTCGCAACCACTCGCCCGTTGCCGGTTGCGGTGCGGCACAACGTCTGGCAAACCACGCCCTGCAAGGACATCGCAAGCTGCTGACGGACCTGCTGCTGTTGATGCGGCGGAAAGACATCAATGATTCGATCGATGGTTTGCGCCGCGTCTTGGGTGTGCAGCGTGGCGAATACCAGGTGACCCGTCTCAGCAGCTGTCAGCGCCACCTGGATCGTTTCCAGATCGCGCATCTCACCGACGAGAATGATGTCGGGATCCTGACGCAGAACATGCTTGAGAGCGTTGGAGAAGGACCATGTGTCCTCACCCACCTCACGTTGATTCACCAAGCAACTCTTGTGCTTGTGCAAGAACTCGATCGGGTCCTCGACGGTCATGATGTGGTCGCTACGCGTCCGATTCGCCAGGTCGACAAGAGCCGCAAGTGTCGTGCTCTTGCCCGAGCCAGTAGGCCCAGTCACCAGCACAAAACCACGAGGCAACGCAGCGAAATTGCCCACGCTTTGTGGCACCCCAAGCGATTCCAAAGACTTGATCTCATAGGGGATAACCCGAAACGCTGCCCCAACCGCATCGCGCTGGCGATAGATATTCACCCGGAAGCGAGCACGGCCTGGTAGCGAGTAAGCAAAGTCGAGTTCGAGCTCTTCCTCGAATTTCTCACGCTGCGCCTGAGTCAAGATCGCATACATCACGCGCTGAATCACCGGACCTGTCAGCGGTGGGAACTCGTCAAGTTGCACGAGCGAGCCGGCCAACCTGATGGTCGGTCGAGCGTTCGCCGTGATGTGCAGATCTGATGCCCCACGATCAAGCAGAACAGACAGTGCCTCGACCAACGAGAAGTCGGAGTCCTCAGCAACCTGCTCGGTGATCGAGCGAGCTGGTCGTGGGCTGGCCGCAGCGGGCGCGACCGCAGTTGGCGTGCTGCCCAGATCTGGTGGAAGTTGCGGGAGAAAGATCCCGGGTGCCGCTGGCGCTGCTGCCGGAGCCGCCGCGGGTAGATAGACACCGGTCGACGTTGGTGCCGACGCTGCAACGACCGGCTGACCCGCGGGCTGCGGATACCCGTTGTTCGACGCAAGGCCCGAGTATGGCGTCGTTTCCACTGCCTGCTCCTCACCACGCCCGACCAGATGTCGAACGATTACCCCAAGGGCATCGGCGCGCAGAGAGCCTGCCTTGAGTCGAGCACGAGATCTGTCTGAACTAGACGCCCGGGAGAACCTCAGGCAACAACGCGGAAGATCTCGTCGATGGAGGTGACGCCCTGGCTGGCCTTGAGCAGACCGTCCTCGCGCAAGGTCCGCATACCCTTCTCGATCGCCACATGCGAGATGGCACTGGAGCTTTCGCGCGCCACCGTCATCCGTTCGATGTCGTCATCAACCGCCATGACTTCGTGCAGGGCAAGACGGCCCTTGTACCCAGTTCTGGAGCAGTTGGAGCAGCCAACAGGACGATAGAACGTCGGGCTCGGGTCCTCCGGATACGGGCGGTAACCCAACGCGTTGAGCTGATCGACCGTCATGGAGTACGGCTCCTTGCACTTGGAGCAGAGCCGACGCGCGAGTCGCTGTGCGAGAACGCAATCGATCGACGAACCGACCAAAAAGGGCTCGATACCCATCTCGGTGAGACGAGTGATCGCGCTTGGTGCGTCATTGGTGTGCAGGGTCGAAAGCACGAGGTGGCCGGTGAGCGATGCCTCAACGGCGATCTGCGCTGTCTCGTGGTCGCGAATCTCACCGATGAGGACGATGTCGGGGTCAGAACGCAGGATCGAGCGCAGGGCCGAAGCAAAGTTCAATCCAGCCTTGGGATTTACCTGCACCTGGTTGATGCCCGGGAGCCGGTATTCCACCGGGTCCTCGACCGTGATGATGTTGACCTCGGGACGATTGACCACGTTCAAGGTGGCGTACAACGTGGTCGACTTTCCCGATCCCGTAGGTCCGGTCACCAGGATCATTCCGTAAGGCTTGGCGTACGAGGTCTTGAAGATGTCGTGGTTGTGCTGGGAAAACCCTAGGTCGGCAAGATCTAGCCGCGCGGTCGAGTTGTCCAGGATTCGCATGACAACCTTCTCGCCCCACACCGTCGGCAGGGTCGCCACTCGAAGGTCAACCTTGCGTCCGTTCGCGGTGACCGAAAGCCGGCCGTCCTGCGGGATACGTCGTTCTGCGATGTTGATGTCGGCCATAATCTTCAATCGGCTGATCACCCCAGCTTGGATTGCTCGCGGCGATCTCATGACCTCATGCAGCACGCCGTCGATGCGGTAACGCACACGCAGGTCGTGCTCGGTCGGCTCCAGGTGGATGTCGGACGCTCGGTCCTGGATCGCCTGAGTGATCAGCAAATTGACGTATCGAACGATCGGCGCGTCCTCAGTGATCTCGCGGACCTTTGACAGGTCCTCTTCCTCCTGGACCACGTCGAGTTCGGTGCTCAGATCATCGAGCTCGTCGCCGGCACGGTAGTAGCGGTCGATCGCGGCAACAACATCATTACGAGTCGCAACAACGGGACGAACGTCGATATTGGCGCCCTGTCCGGCAATCGACTTGATGTCGTCAATCGCAAAGACGTTGGCTGGATCGGCCATCGCCACGACCAACTTGCCGTCTTCAAAGCCAATGGGGATCGCCGTGTGACGTCGAGCCACGTGCCCGGGTACTCGAGCAAGCGCAGAACCGTCGATCTGCACATCGCTGAGATCGACGAACCGCATGCCGATCTGAGCGGCGAGCGAGGCGACAAGTTGGCCTTCGGTGAGCACACCCTGTTCGACGAGAACACGGCCAAGACTGCGGCCGAGCCGGTTCTGCTCGACGATGGCAGCGTCCAACTGCTCACGAGAGACCAGGTTGCCCTCAATCAAGATATCGCCGAGCTGCTTCACCACAGACCCCTTCAACCGACCGGCCGGCCCTCATACGTTCGAGAGGGGGAAAGTTCACCCCTTCACCTGTTCGGCAGATTCGACACCGACCTGTAGCCGATAGGCCACCTTCTAGTCGTTGTCTTCCAACGGTTGCGGGATGGCTAGTAGCGCCGCTGCCGCTGCCTGGAAGCGCTCTCGTCCGGGGTCGGTGGCCAGTAACTCCACCATGTGCCCGTCGGAGAAGCCGATCAGCACCGGCCAATCGGACTTGCCGGCCCCGCCCTCTGCCCGAGCGGCCGGCAAGCCGATGACACCACCGTCGCAAGCTTGCGGTCCGTCCGCCTGGTCAGGGATGACCTCTGGGCCGCCGGATGCCGCGTGGAGAGCTCTGCGGCGGCGTAGGAATGTGCACATGATCGTGTCAGGCGTTAACCGCCGCGACCTCAATCCGGTCGAGTAGCGCGAACAGCAGGGCGAGTAGCACCGACTTCACCGAGTCACGGTCGGTGGCATCGCAGGGGATCACCGGTACGTCTGGACCGATCTCGAGCCACCTACGCACCCGGTCCTCTTCTGGTCGTTCAAGGCCCTGCGAACGATTCAGCGCCACCACGAACGGGACTTTGGCCATCTGCTCAAATGATTCAAGGATGTTGCGGGCCTCGGTGAAACTCTCGGGCCGGTCGTAGTCGACCACCAACACGTATCCGAGCATCCCCTCGCCAAGGATCTCCCACATGAAGTCGAAGCGCTCTTGACCAGGCGTACCGAACAGGTACAGCACGAGATCCTGATCAATGGTGATCCGGCCGAAATCCATCGCAACGGTGGTATCACTTTTGCGGGCCTTGGTTTCATCAGTGATTGCACGTTCCGTGGAGAGCACGGTGATCTCGCTGATCGTGCGAATGAGGGTGGTCTTTCCGGCCGCGAAAGGCCCGGTTACGACGATCTTCACGGCCTGTCCACCGTGCTTTCGTCCACGTCGAATTGCCATCTCTAGAGCCCCCGAACTCCGGCAATGAGCCGCAACAGCAGGCTCCGATTGAGTGCAGGGTCACGATCGGACATCGGCAGTCCAGGCATGTGGTCCAGCCCAGGTTCAGCGATCGAGCGAGCGGTTGCACCGTGAGTGGCCGTAATGGCAGCTTGACTCGTCCGCGCCGCAAATGCGCTGGGGCGCATGATCAATGGGGCGCCTGCTGCTGCTTGCTGCGCGCCGGGCGATGACAGGTTTCCGCCGTAGGGTGAGGCGGTCTCAAACTCGTAGCCAGGTTGCTGAGTTGGGGCCGGGCCACCGGGCCAGGGCTCATCGAGTTGGGCCGGGGCTATCCGCAGCGCATGGCTCTGGCTTACACGCTCCTCCTGCTCGCGAGCGTCACGAGCTGCCCGCGCCGCAGCAAGAGCCGCAGCAGCGGTCAAGCCCAAGCCCCCTGGGGCAATCGGCGTGAAGACCCCTGACACAGAGGGCAGCGCTCCCCCACCAGACCCGCCTGAGGGTGTGGCCTCGATTGACGCCAGCATCGCTAGCCGTCGTTCGACAATCGCCACGTGATCAGGCGAAGACGCATCACGAGTGCGTACCAGCCCACGCTCGACAAGTTCGACCAGCGCGGCCGTCACTGCAAAACGTCCCGAACCAGTGAGCTCGATCAGATCGGCTACCGAACGATGTCCATTGATGAGAGCCATGATCGACCATTGATCCGGACGAAGCCGCACCTCGCTTGTGGCAACAGCCTCGACCATGAAGACGGCATCGAGATCGCTGACTTGCCCAGCTAGGGTCGACCACGCCTGTGCCCTCGACTGCGCCAGCGCAAGAACCTGCGCAACCTCGACGCTGACCCCTACGTCGTCCAGATCAGCGCTGGATTCGTCGAAACCGAACTCGCCGTCTGACCACTGCATCAGTTCAAACACTGCATCACCGATGTGTTCGGTGGCGGTGGCCCGCATGTAGTCCGGATCTACCGATCCAGACTCGAGCAGTGCCCGGGCCACCCCGACTGTGCCACCCACAGATCGCGCTACCGCCTGACGCAGAGCCGTATCGTCAACTGCCCCACTACCGACGACGCGGCGCGCTAGCGAGGAGCGGGAAAGATCCGACGTTGCGCCACAGATCCGGCCCTGGCGGAACCACACAACACCGCCGATCGGCACAGACACGTTGTTCTTGTGCACATGTAGGCCACCGGATTTTGCGGTTGCTGATAGCAGCGCGAACACGTCAGCAAGCCCGAAGGCGTCGAGCGAGCCCTCCAACTTCATAGCGATCTCACCGCCTTCCCCAAGCCGTACCCGGCATTACTCATCGGTCAGCCGCCCTCGGGCCACTCACTCGACGTCGCTTGCTCTACCTGGCCGTCCCAGGGAGCCGACCACCGATCTGCGATAGGTCCATCCATGCTGTCGAATACCGAGGTGAAGGTCTTGGTGTCGGGCGGCATCAGCACCGCAGATGAATGCCCGCGTTCGGGTTCGGGGCTACGTTCGGGTTCGGGCTCGTGCATCGGCGCAGCGCTGCTCTCAGCCTTCTCCGCATAGGCAGCGCGATGAGCCGCATAGGCAGCCTCCGCTTCGAGCAGGGCTGCTTGGTCGACGAAGCGCTGGTGGCTCGATTCAGCAGAACGGTCGACTCCAGCCCAGTCGATAGGCGCCGGATCTGCATCGTCGTCAATCCTGAGCACCGAACCGATCTGCTGCGCTGCGCGGCGGACCTCGTACATCATCAGACCTGCCTTGGCGCCGCGCGAAGCCACTGCCACAAGCACCGCCTCGTTATCGCATGACATGAGGAATACGGTGCCGGCGGCCCCTTCGACGTACACCTGCGATAGGTCGCCTCGGCCAAGACCTTCAGCCGCCTTCTCCCCCAAGCTCAGGAGGGCGGCGCTCATCGCCGCGACGCGATCCTCATCCATCGCCGGGGGCAGTACCGAAGCCATCGGCAGACCGTCAAAGGACACAACGGCCGCGGCCTCAAGTTCTGGCGCCTGATCGAGCAGCGCCATGAGGGCAGCCTGCAACCGCTCAGATCGCCCACTGCGCAGTGGGAGGTCAGCCATGAAGCACCTCAACGCATCGCCGGAACAGGGCCACTCGACCCTTACGCTCTCCTTCGGCCGTTGGGGTGATGGGCTTGACGCTGCGGGCTCGAGCATGACCCATGTGGCGCAACGTCAGCCTGGACGGCCGAGTCAGCACGGCCGAGCTACCTGATAGAACTCAGCGGGTGGCTGCGGCCGCTTCAAGCGCAGGGCGCAGCAGTTGCGCTGAGACTTCAGCTCCGGTCATGAGCCGTACTTGCTCGACCGCTTGATGTAAGAGCAGATCAAGACCCGAGGCCACTGTGCCACCACGCTGAACCCAGGCTGTGGCCAGTGTGGTGGGCCACGGGGCATATACGACGTCTAGCAGGACACCGGCAGAAGCGGGTATGTGTCGGACGAAGGAGTCTGCAACGCCGGTGGGCAGGGTGCTGATCACGACATCGGCTGACAGAGAATCACTCACGGTCAACAGATCTCCAACGACAAGCTCGACCCCGACAGCGCCAGCCGTGGCGAGCAACTCCGCGCTGGCATCTGGACGGCGCAGACACACCTCGATGGTCTGGGCTCCTAGCTCCGCTAGAGCTGCGATGGCTGAACGAGCCGTGGCCCCACCACCGAGAATGGTCGAGCGTCTCGGGGTCTGACCAAGCCCCCGCTCGCGAAGAGCGCGCACCAAGCCGATCACGTCGGTGTTGTATCCGACTCGAGTCCCGTCGTCGAAGACCACGGTATTGGCAGCGCCAGTGGCATCGACCAGTGGATCGCGAGCATCGAGTAGAGGTAGCACCTCAGCTTTGAGCGGCATCGTCAGTGACAACCCGACCCACTCGGGGCCGAGCGAGGTCACGAACGTAACCAACTCGGAACTGGCAACGTCAACCCGGTCATAGCCCCAGGGCAGGCCCAGAATCCGATACGCCTCAAGGTGGATGACCGGTGATAGCGAGTGGCCGACCGGATGGCCGAGGACAGCTGCTCGGCGCATCGCTTGGTCAGCCGACATTGGCCAGATACTTACGCTTGAGAAGCAGGAACTGATCGTAAGTTGTGGCGAATTCAGTGGTCTGCGTTTGCGGATCAGTGGTGATGAAGTACAGCCACTTGCCCTTGGCGGGGCTTAGCGCCGCCTGGATAGCCGCCTCACCTGGCGAGTTAATCGGCCCCGGAGGCAGCCCCTTAACCCGATAGGTGTTGTACGGCGAATCGGTGGCAAGCTGCTCTGCCGTGAGGTTGAGATCAGCGGAGTTGAGCGCGTAGTTCACGGTCGAGTCCAGTTGCAGCCGCATTCCGGAGTCGAGCCGGTTGTAGAGCACCCTTGCCACCTTGTCGTAATCGCCCGGTGCAGCTTCGACCTCAAGGATGCTCGCGACCGTGAGCACCTCCAGTGGCGTACGTCCAAGGGCCTTCGCTCCGGCCTCGAGATCGGTATCACGCGCGGCCTTCGCAAATCGATCCAGCAGAGCGCTGATCACCTTGTCGGCAGTGGCATCAGGACCAAATGCGTACGTGGCTGGGAACAGGAAGCCCTCAGGCTCTCCCTGGGCATATGCCGGCAAACCGAGCTCAGGTGCGCGGGCCAAAGAGGCCTTCAAGTCCGCGACCGGGATTCCGGTGGCCTTGGCCGCCGCTGCGATGGTTCGGCTCACGCGCCAACCCTCGGGGACCGCAAGTTTGTTGACCACTCGGGAAGTGGGATCCAGCAGCAGGTTCAACGCTGACGTCGCGCTCATCTTCAGTTTCATTGTGTAGGAGCCTGGCGAAATGCCCTGCGATCGTGTGTCGACTGACGCGGCTTGCACGAATGAGTCCTCGCTGGCGATCACTCCCGCTGTGGTCAGGCTTCGACCGATGATGCGCAGGGAATCTCCCGAATGGACGACTACCACCGCGCTGCCAGAACCATCACCCTCGTAATCGGATGCACCGCCCCCACTGACCGACTTGATAGCCAGGAAAACGGCCATCCCAATGACCACCAATGACAGCAAGGCGATCAGGACCGGCCCCTTGGCCGACCTTTCGCGATTGCGCGGACGACGCCCCGAGGGGTCGTCGTAAGTCATGTCAAGGCCGAGTTGGCTCATGCCGAGTCCTTCTTATCGTCGCTCGTGCGATCAATCTCAGTGACTGTAGGTCCAGTTAACTCCACAATCGAACCTGGCGGGAGTCCGGTGCTGCGCTCAGAGTCGATCGCATGCTGCACGATGACGATGGCCGCAGCCTGATCGATCACCGACCTACCCTGCTTGGAGTTGCGTCCCGCTGACTGCAGGCTGCGAGTCGCCTGTGCCGTACTCATCCGCTCATCAACCAGCCTGATGGGCACGTAAACGGCCGACACGACCAGTTGCTCCCCCAACTCCTGCACGAATGAGCGCACTGCAAGCGCGGCAGCGCCCTCGACACCGTCGAGCCCTAACGGGAGCCCGACGACTATCTCGATCGGCTCGAACTCCGCCACGATCGCGGCGAGTTCGAGCAGGTCCTTGCCCTGGGAAGACGATGTCGAGCGGGCAACAGTTCCCACCGGAACCGCGAGCACACCCTCGGGGTCGGTACGGGCCACTCCGATCCGGACAGATCCGACATCGATCCCGATTCGGATGCCACGACGAAACTTGCCGGCCGTGGTCAAGCTCACGCGCCGACCGACACGCGCACCGACTCGCGCGCAGCGTCGAACGCGGCCGCCACACCCGAAACGTTGGTCCCCCCACCTTGGGCTAGATCGTCCTTGCCACCACCACGTCCATCAACCGCTGCGAGCGCTGCCCCGAGCACGGTTGACGCCGAGAGCCCGGCCTCACGTCCCTTGGCGTTGGTGGCAACCACGAACGACACCTTGTCCGAACCAACAGAAGCGCCAACAACGACAGATGGAATCGACTGATGCGCCTTGTCACGGCCGCGACTCACGAGATCGCGCAGCGCCGCTGCATCGATGCCTTCTGGAGCCAGGAAGGTCCAGATGCGCGCATCGCCGTAGGTCTCCCCGAGGCCCATAATCCCCTCGAGGTTGGACACGAGCGAGGCGGACTTCATCGTCGCGATGTCCTTCTCGGCTGACTTCAGCCGGTTAAGGATCTGGTCGATCCGCTCGGGCAACTCTTCGGCCCGCACCTTGACCAGATCAGATAGTTGACTGACGAGCAGGTGCTCACGCGCCAGGAACTGGTAGGCGTCAACGCCCACAAGCGCCTCGACCCGGCGAACTCCCGCACCGATTGACCCTTCGGAAAGGAACTTGACCAGCCCTACCTGGCTCGAGCGCTGAGTGTGGGTACCGCCGCAGAGTTCGCGTGCCCAATCGCCCACCGACACCACCCGCACCTTGTCGCCGTACTTCTCGCCGAACAGCGCCATTGCGCCAGCGGCACGAGCCTGCTCCTGCGACATAACTTCGGCGTGCACGAGAAGGTCGCGCGCCAGAACCTCGTTGACGTACTGCTCGACATCGATGAGTACTGCCGGGGGCACAGCCCCGGCGCTGGGAAAATCGAATCGGAATCGACCAGGTGAGTTCTCCGAGCCCATTTGGGTAGCGGTCTCACCGAGGGTTTCGCGGAACGCCTTGTGCACCATATGCGTGGCGGTGTGCGCTCGAGAGATCGCCCGGCGGCGTTCCATGTCGACGGAGCCGACAACACCTGCTCCGACCGTGACTTCGCCTTTCATGACTCGTCCGCGGTGTACATACAGACCCGGAACTGGCTGCTGCACATCGGAAATCTCAATCAGACTGCCATCGGCCAGCGTGATCACGCCAGCATCGGCGAGTTGGCCTCCGCCTTCGGCATAGAACGGCGTGCGATCCAGAACGACTTGAACCTGCTGCCCTTCGCGGGCGCTCTGTGCGCCAACTCCGTCAATGAGTAGACCGCGCAGGGTCGCCTCGGTGACCACCTCGTCATATCCGACGAACGAGGTGAGGCCGGATTGCTCCATGACCTCGCGGTAGACCGTGGTGTTGACCAAACCCGACTTGCGTTCGCGAGCATCGGCTTTAGCGCGATCCCGCTGTTCGTTCATGAGGCGACGGAATCCGTCGTGATCGACATCGAGGCCCTTTTCGGCTGCCATTTCTAGCGTGAGATCGATGGGGAACCCGAACGTGTCGTGCAGGGCAAAAGCCTGCTCGGCGCCCAGCATGACCCCGCCTCCACGTTGAATGTCGGCCACAGCCGATTCAAATATCGTGGTACCCGTGCGCAGTGTCGACAGGAACGCCTCTTCCTCACCGGCGCAGATGCTTCGAATTCGTCCAGCCTCGCTGACCAGTTCGGGGTACTGAGCGCCCATGGCCTCGATTGAGGCGTCCATGAGTTCGCCCATGACGTCATCGGGGCCACCGAGCAGGCGCATATTGCGGATCACTCGACGCATGATCCGGCGCAGCACATAGCCACGGCCTTCATTGCCGGGCAGGACCCCGTCGGAGATCAGGAATGCGCAGGTGCGGGCATGGTCTGCCACCACGCGAAGGCGAACATCATTGGCGTGATCGACGCCATAACGGGCACCCGAGACTGCGCTGGCACGATCAAGAATGATCTTGGTGGTATCGATCTCGTAAATGTTGTCGACGCCTTGCAGAATCGCCGCCATGCGCTCGAGGCCCATGCCGGTGTCGATGTTTCGGGCAGGCAATTCACCGGCCACGTCGAAATCCTTCTTCGATCGGACGGCAGACAACTCGTACTGCATGAAGACCAAGTTCCAGACCTCGAGATAACGATCCTCGTCGGCTATGGGACCACCTTCGCGACCGAACTCCGGGCCGCGGTCGTAGTAAATCTCCGAGCAGGGTCCGCCCGGGCCTGGAACACCCATGCTCCAGTAGTTGTCTGCCGCGTCTCGGCGCTGGATCCGATCAAGTGGCACGCCGACCACCTTGTGCCAGATGTCGACTGCTTCGTCATCGTCCTCGTAGACCGTGGCCCACAGCTTGGACTCGGGAAAGCCATAACCACCATCAGATACCGGCCGAGTCAGCAAATCCCACGCGAACGGGATCGCGCCCTCTTTGAAGTAGTCACCGAAACTGAAATTGCCAGCCATCTGGAAAAAGGACGCGTGCCGAGTGGTCTTGCCGACCTCATCGATGTCGAGCGTGCGGACTACCTTCTGGACCGAGACGGCGCGAGGGTACGGAGGCACAGCTTCACCCAGGAAGTAGGGCTTGAACGGCACCATGCCCGCGTTGACGAACAGCAACGTTGGGTCATCAAGCAGCAGCGATGCTGAGGGCACGACTGTGTGCCCGTTCTCGCTGAAGAAGCGCAGGAACCTGCTGCGGATCTCGGCGGAGTCCATCAGGGCGACCTCTCGACGTGGGTGTGCGGTACCGATCGTCCAACCGCTACAGGGAGTTAACCCTCGTCGATTGGGTTCGTGCCTCCTGAGCCTACCGGCGTCGGCGCCAGAGTCTCCGGCGCCGGGTCGCGTCCAAGCGCGATTCGGAGCCGATCAAGCACCTCGGCGTACCGAGCCTCAGCGCCATAACGGGTCGGGAGGTAATACCGGCGTTCGGCGGCTTGGTCGGGTGCGTACTGCTGCGGCGCTACCCCACCGGGCACCCCATGTGGGTAGACGTAGCCGACTCCATGACCGTGATCGGCCGCGCGGGAGTAGTGACTATCGCGCAGATGCGCTGGAACCTGACCGATGAGGCCCCGACGGACATCAGCCTGCGCAGCGTCAATTCCGGCGATAACAGCGTTGGACTTGGGCGCTAAGGCAAGAGCGATGGTCGCTTGAGCCAACGCTAGGCGGCCCTCGGGCAGACCGACGAAAGCCACCGCCGCTGCTGCAGCCGTGGCGGTCTGCAGCGCAGTCGGATCTGCGAGACCAATGTCCTCACTTGCCAAGATGACTAGTCGTCGGGCGATGAACCGTGGATCCTCGCCCGCCTCGATCATCCGCGCCAGGTAGTGCAGAGATGCGTCGACGTCAGATCCGCGCATGCTCTTGATGTAGGCGCTGATCACGTCATAGTGCTGGTCGCCATCGCGGTCATAACGCGGAGCGGCTCGGTCGACCGCCCGCTCCACCGCGGACAGATCCACCACGTTTGTCCCAGCATCAAGTGCTGCGCCGGCAGCCGCCTCAAGGCTGGTGAGTGCTCGGCGCGCATCCCCACCAGCAATCCGGAGCAAATGATCGATGGCCTCGTCGGACAATTCGACCGTGCCGTTCAGCCCGCGGCCGTCGGCGACGGCAGCCAGCAGGACGCCACGGATGTCGTCGTCGGTGAGCGGCTGCAGCGTAAGTACCAGCGAGCGCGAGAGCAGCGGAGAGATGACAGCGAAGGAGGGATTCTCCGTAGTAGCCGCGACCAGGGTGACCCAGCCGTTCTCAACCGCGGGCAACAACGCGTCCTGTTGAGTCTTGGAAAAACGATGGACCTCGTCGACGAACAGCACGGTGCCCACACCCTGCATTCCCAGCGCATCGCGGGCCCGTTCGATCACCTCACGAACATCCTTGACACCGGCAGTGACCGCTGACAGTTCGACGAATCGTCGTCCGGTGGATGTGCTGACAAGTGATGCGAGAGTGGTTTTTCCAGTACCGGGCGGACCCCACAAGATGACCGAGGTAGTTCCTGGTCCGCTCTCACCCGTCGCGGAAATGAGCCGGCGAAGAGGGCTACCAGCCGCGAGCAAGTGCTGTTGCCCTAGGAGTTCGTCCAACGATCGCGGGCGCATTCGGACAGCCAGCGGCGCCGAGGCGCGTGCGGCCGCCAAACCCTCATCGAACAAACTCGCGCTCACGGGTCACACCCTAGGCTCATCGACGGGCACCGCTAGACGGCTGCGGCTAAAGCGGCTGTGTTGCCCGAAAGGCGGCCATCGGCTCGGGCATGGTCGGCAACCCTGGCGGCCGCTCGTGCACGACCTTGTGCGCCTCGACCGCCAACGCGTGATAGCTCTCAAGATCAGCGATGAAGGCCGGGTCGAGATAGCCCCGACCATCTACCAGGGGCCCCTCGGTGCCGCGGATAACCGCAACTACGTCTTCACCGGACAACGTCTTGAACGTCTCGAGCGCATGAGTCACCGCGAGCACCTCGCGTCGATTGGCTTCCAGGACAGTCATCGTGCGCGCGTACAGCTCCTGCAGCTTGTCCTCGACGGCCTGGGCGGTGACACCTTCGAAGGGCACACCTTCCACGAGAGCCATACCACCAGTGATGAGGCCCGACTGTCCGAGCATGCTGCCATTGAACGCCCGTAAGGTCGGCCCCATTGCATGAGACAGGAACGAGCGGGTGACGATTCCGGTGGCCGCAGCCATGTCGCCGCCGACACCCTGGGTGTGGTCGCCGTCGTAGAACATGCGCTCGCCGGCAAGGCTTGCCAGGAAGGTCATAACGTCGATCTCGACCTCACTGCGCCATTCGACGAACCGATCCTCTATCGGGATTGGCGATACGAACCCACCAACGTCACCGCGACGCTCGATGGTGGCGGTGTCGATGATGCTCGAGTGCTGCATGCGATACATGACCACGGCGTGGCACGCCTCATGCAGTGCGATCGAGTGCCGTTCACGATCGACGTAGTTAGAACCGTCGGGTAGACCGTGGTCCTTCAACGACTTGGCCTTGATCAGGTCGGCATACGACACTGCGTCCCGCCCATTGCGGATGGCGATGACCAGTGCCTCGTTGACTGCGTCCTTAATCGAGGCGCCGGTGGCATAAGGCGAAATCGTGGCAAGCGTGTCGATCTGAGCGTCGGTGACCTCGTGCCGGATCTTGTCGAGGTAGTTGCGGTAGGTGTCGACTCGACCTTCCTTCGATGGATAACCCACCCGATAGATCCGGTCGATGCGGCCAGGACGAAGCAGCGCGGGGTCGAGCGCGTCGGGCATATTGGTGGCCATCATCACCAGGATTCGGTACTTCGGCGGTGGCTTGGGTCGCATCCCCAGCGTGCGACGCACTACTCGGTTGATGAATCCGCGCGGCTTCTTCAGGCCCGACATCTCGGTGAGCAGCGCCTGCAAAGTGCCCATACCGCCCATGCCCCCGCCGCCGCCCCCGCCAGCGGGGACGAACAACTCTCGGTTGGCAGCGAGATCCGACTGGGCCAGGTAGCGCTGAGTGTGCATGGACGCGTAGTGACGCCCGTTACACGACTGAGCGTTGAGCGCGTCGAAAGTGCTGCGCTCGCCCATCATCTGGGCTCGGCGAGCCTGACTCACAGCGCCGCCTCGGCTGCCGAGCGTGTCAGCTTCGTCGAAGAACACGATCACTCCGCCGTAGCGAAGCGAGAGCTTGCGCAGCTTGCGAAATAGGCTCTTGACCTTCAGCACGCCGACACCCATGAACATGTTGATGAACGCGCCTGGATCCACGAAGACATAAGGCTTTCCGGTCTCGCCTGCCACTGCCTCAGCGAGCAGCGTCTTGCCGGTGCCGGGTGGGCCCCAGAGCAAGATTCCGCCTGGGACGTAACCGCCCTTGGCTTCGATCTCCTCCGGATTCTCCATGAACATGATGTTTTCGCGGACCCGCTCTACGACGCGGTCTTGACCCCACACGTCGTCGAAACGAGTCTTCACGTCGTCCGGGAAGTACACGTCGACCCCGCCTCGCGAGAGGAACCAGAAGATCAGGCCGAACTGCGCAACCGCGATGAACATGTAAATGGTCAACTGCATGATCATCGGCAACTGGCCAATGAACCAGGCAGGCACCTGGAACAGCGCAAGCACCGGAGATGTGCTGAAGATCGCAGCCAGCACCATCGAAATCAACGACAGGCTGACAACCCATTTGGTGACTCGCGAGATGCGATACCGAGTCCACGGGCTGAACCGGCCGGCAAAGGTCTCGGTGCGCGAGAACTGGCGCAGCCACAGTTGGTTGTAGGCCGCAACGTGCTCGGCTAGCAGGAAGTGAATCTGCCTGAGCGCCTCGATGATGATCAGGATCAGCAGGACCTGCCCAAGGCCGGTAGCTGAGACGGTCTTCTCGGCCTCACTGAACGACATCAGCGGGCTGCTCGAGAGCTGCGCCCAGACCAGAATGGCAAAGCACACGGCCACGAAGATCAGCATCTTGATGCGATCCCAGAACGCGAGCGGCTTACGGGTGAGGGTCTCTGACCCGCCTCGACGACCATGCATCGGTGACACGACAGGGCCAGTCTGAGGTTCAGGAAGGCCCGTGGGCTCGTGCGCTGTGCTCGAGAGCACTTCGGCGAGCCCGCCCTCGAGAATGTCGTCCGCGTCGTGCGGAGTCATGTCGTCAGCCATTGCGGCCCTCCTGAATTGTGTACGACGAAGTCACGCTTGTGATCTCGGCGCGGTACTTGGCATAACAGTCGGTCGAGCAGCGAACTAGCAGCAGATACACAGCGTCGTCGCCACCAGACACGAGGGTGGTTTGGTCGACGACCTGGCTCGCCCTGCCGCTACCCGGGTCATAGGAGAAAACAAGATGCACACCATGGGCACTGCCCTGAGAGACCTTGGCATCGCTCAAAATTTCGACCGAGGAGCCAAGGGTAGACACGGGAACCACCATGTCGCGCAGCGCCGCGTCGTTGATCGATGTCTTCTCTTCGGCGTACAGCTGACGAAGGCTTGCATAGACCGTCGGCTGTTCGGGAGTGTCGATACCGAGCACATGCTCGAGCGACGGCGCTGGGGCCGCATCGAAGGCACTCTGCCAGGCCGTCGCCTGCAGGAGATTCTTCGCGGTGGAGTCTGTGGTCCACGCCGACTCAGCCTTGGTGATGGCTGCGGCGGAAAGCTGAGTCCACCCAGAAGGCACCTTGAAGTAGACCTTGCCGGCAGGTGCGGTGCCGGGCTGCTCCGATGCGTACTGGAAGTCGGGTCGAGCGCACGATGCGAGACTGCCGATCACCGCGAGGGCGGCGATGGCTATCACCACACGCCGTACTGAGTTAGGGGGTCCCACGGGTGTCCTCTCAGCGTCGTGGTCGAAGGCTCGGCCAATCGCGACTGGTGAAGTCTCGACTCGATGACAAGTATGGGACGCAGATGCCCAGGCGTCGCGTTTAGCCTTCGCCGTCTCACCCCCTCGGGGTTAATGGCTCGGGCCGCGGCCATTGACGGCAAACCGCTCAACACGAGTCGCCGACTAGGAGGTTACGTCGCCTGCTCGCTCTGCGACGACTGCGCCGGCGTCAGCGTCTCCCTCTGCCTCGGCTTCCGCCTCGACGTCAACTCCGGCCTCGGCCCGCTGTGCGTCCGTGATCGGCGCTGGAGCGCCAGTAAGAGGATCGTGCCCACCACCGGTCTTGGGGAAGGCAATGACATCGCGGATCGAGTCTGTGCCCGATAGCAAGGCGCAGATGCGGTCCCAGCCAAAGGCGATTCCACCATGTGGTGGTGGGCCAAAGGCAAAGGCGTCGAGCAGGAAGCCGAACTTCTCCTGCTGCTCCTCAACCGAGAGGCCCATCATCTGGAAGACCCGCTGCTGCACGTCGCGGCGATGGATACGGATCGATCCACCGCCAATCTCATTCCCGTTACACACCAGGTCGTAGGCGTACGCCAGCGCATTACCTGGGTCATCCTCGAACGAATCGATCCACTCTGGCTTGGGCGAGGTGAATGCGTGGTGCACCGCAGTCCAGGCACCCGAGCCCACGGCAACATCGCCGCTTTCAGTGGCCTTGGACGCGGGCTCGAACAGCGGTGCATCAACGATCCAGACGAACGACCACGCCGAAGTGTCGATGAGGCCGCAGCGCTTGCCGATCTCGAGTCGGGCAGCACCCAACAAGGCCCGGGCCGGCTGTGGCTCACCAGCGGCGAAGAACACGCAGTCGCCCACGGATGCGCCGACTCGCGCGGCTAGGCCGGCGCGTTCGTCGTCGGTGAGGTTCTTGGCCACCGGCCCGCCAAGCTCGCCGTCGACGCCAATGAGTACATAAGCCAAACCCTTAGCGCCACGCTGCTTTGCCCAGTCCTGCCAGGCGTCGAGTTGCTTGCGCGGCTGATCGGCCCCGCCCGGCATCACAACCGCCCCCACGTATGGAGCCTGGAAGACACGGAAAGAGGTGTTGACGAAATAGTCCGTGACGTCGACGAGTTCCTGGCCAAATCGCAGATCCGGCTTGTCGTTGCCGAAGCGGGCCATTGATTCGCCATAGGCCATGCGCGCGATAGGGGTGGGAATCTCATGGCCAATCTCACGCCACACGGCGGAAATGACGTCTTCACCAATCGCGATGACGTCGTCCTCACCGACGAAACTCATCTCGATGTCGAGTTGGGTGAACTCAGGCTGACGATCGGCGCGGAAGTCTTCATCGCGGTAACAACGAGCGATCTGGAAATAGCGCTCCATACCGGCGACCATCAGCAACTGCTTGAACAGTTGCGGACTCTGCGGCAATGCGTACCAGCTGCCCGGCTGCAACCGTGCGGGCACCAAGAAGTCTCGAGCGCCTTCAGGTGTCGAGCGGGTGAGAGTGGGAGTTTCGATCTCGACAAAGTCCTTGGCGTAAAGGACATCGCGGGCGATCCGATTGACCCGGCTACGCAAACGCAGGGCAGCAGCAGGAGCCGGACGCCGAAGGTCTAGGTATCGGTGACGAAGTCGAGCCTCCTCACCAACCTCGACGTGTTCGTCGATGGGGAACGGGAGTGGCGCTGAAGTAGAGAGCACCTCGAGTTCACGAGTGACAACCTCGATCGCGCCGGTGGGCAGATCGGTGTTCTCGTTGCCCGCCGGACGCAGCGACACTTCCCCAGTGATGCGCACGCAGAACTCATTGCGAAGTGGATGCGCGACCTCAGCGTCACGGACAACCACCTGGACAACGCCGGACGCATCGCGGAGATCGAGGAAGGCGACTCCGCCGTGATCACGTCGACGAGCGACCCAGCCGGCGAGGACGACGACCTCGCCGACGTCTTCGGTCCGCAAGCTTCCGGCGGTATGCGTGCGGATCACGAGGCAGTCTCCTTGGTGGCTTGGGTGCCAGATTGCGTGGCCGGTTGCGATGCAACCGTGGAATCGGTCAGGTGGACGTGCGGGGTGAGATCGCGGGCTGCTGGTGACCATGATTGCGGATCGGCGTCGGCTTGCTCGCCAGTGCGAATGTCCTTAACCGAGTGTTGGCCCTGCGCATCGATAAACCAGACGAATGGAATGCCGCGCCGATCCGCATATCGGATCTGCTTGCCGAACTTGTCTGCCGTGGGCGCAACCTCCGTTGAGATCCCCCGGCTGCGAAGAGCTGCGGCAACCTCGTCGGACAACTGCCGCGACGCCTCATCGCTGACCGCGACGACGACGCAGGTGGGCACTGATCGGTCGGCCACCACCAGACCGCGCCCGACGAGTACTGACATCAAACGGGTGAGGCCCAGCGAGATTCCTACACCTGGATAACTTGATCGGTCATCGCGTGCCAGGGAGTCGTAACGACCGCCGGAGCACACTGAACCAAACGACTCATACCCGACTAGTTGCGTCTCGTACACGGTGCCCGTGTAGTAGTCGAGACCGCGGGCGATCTTGAGATCTGCCACCACTGCCCCTGGCATCCGCGCGTATGCAGCTCCAACGACAGCGGCCAACTCCGCGAGCCCCTCATCAAGTAGCGGGTGCTCGACGCCAAGGGCCCGCACCTGACCCACGAATGCGGTGTCCTCAGTTCGGATGTCCGCCAGGCTGAGGCACGCCGCAGCCCCCTGATCAGTGAGTCCTGCTTCGGACCGGAGTAAGGCCAGCACCTTGTCGACGCCGATCTTGTCGAGCTTGTCGATGGCCCGCAGTGCTGCTTGCGGATCGCTAGCGCCAGCGCCTAGGAAGAAGCCTTCGGCAAGCTTGCGATTGTTGACCAAGATCACTGCAGGCGGGCAGGGCAGGGCCCGGAAGACCTCAGCCATGACTAGCGCGACTTCGACTTCGTGATGCAGCCCGAGCGAGTCGCGCCCGACGATGTCGATATCGGCCTGGGTGAACTCGCGGAATCGACCCTCCTGCGGGCGCTCGCCACGCCATACCTTCTGGATCTGGTAGCGACGGAACGGGAAGTCGAGGTGCCCGGCATTCTGAACTACATAACGCGCGAAGGGCACGGTCAGGTCGAAGTGCAGGCCCAATCCAGCATCAGCATCGTCGACGTCGGCGTGAAGGCGTCGCAGGACGTAGACCTCCTTATCGATCTCGCCCTTGCGCAACATCTGCTCGAGTGGCTCGACTGCTCGAGTCTCGATGGACGCGAAACCGTGTAATTGGAAGATGCGCCTGACGGTGTCGAGGATCTCGAGTTCGACGATGCGCTCGGCAGGCGTCCATTCAGGAAAGCCGGACAGCGGTGCAGGTCGGCTCATCACAGCCCCTTCCGTGGCGACGACAGGTCGTGACCGTCGAGCAGCGCAGTCAGATACGGGTTGGTCGACCGCTCACGACCAATTGTCGTGCTAGCGCCGTGTCCGGGCAGCACCACGGTCGTGTCGTCGAGGGGAAGCACCTTGGTCGCGAGCGTCGTGAGCATCGTGGCGTGGTCGCCGCCAGGAAGATCAGTACGTCCGATCGACCCTTCAAACAGGACATCGCCGGACAGAAGCAGCGGTGGGGTATCGAGGTCACCAACGCGTCCGAACATCGTCGAGCCACGGGTGTGTCCGGGCGAGTGCAGCACGGTCAGACTAAGACCAGCGATTTCGAGAGTGAGACCATCGGTGAGATCGCGAACGTCGTCCGGCTCGGCCGTGGTCAAGAGGCCACCGCTCATGCTTGCCAACGAATCGCGCGAAGCCTTGGCCATACCAGCAAGCGGATCTGCCAGGAGTTGCCGATCGTCGGGGTGGATATAGGCCGGTATGCCACGCGCACCACACACCGGCACCACCGACCACACGTGATCGATGTGACCGTGAGTGAGCACCACGGCCACTGGGTTGAGGCCATGCTCGCGGATCACGTCGTCGATAGCCGGGGCTGCATCCTTGCCCGGATCGACGATGATGCACTCTTCACCGGCCGCGGTAGCGACGACATAGCAGTTGGTACCCCACGGACCGGCGGGGAAGCCGACGATGAGCACGGTTGGGTGCCTCCAGGCAAGCAGGATGAGTCAGGACTGACCCGATCGGTGAACATTCACCCATCAGGCAGAGCGTACCGCCGCCCCGATCGGCTTCGACCGCATTGTCTTCCCTACACTCGCACACGGAGCGTGAGCATCCTTCATGGACAGGGAGTAACCAACGGTGTCTAGCAGCAACAAGCGCGAACGCGAACTTGCACGCAAGAAGTACGAGCGTCAGCAAGCGAGACGCAACGCGTCCGCCAGCGGATCTCGTCGTCGCAATCAGATCCTGGCGGTTATCGCTGGTCTCGTTGTCGTGGGCGGGGCTGTCGCGATGTTGGTGCAGAACTCCGGTAGCGACCCCGCGCCGATCGCTGCCTCACCGACTCCCACTGCTTCGAGTTCACCTAGCACAGCTGCCTCACCCAGTACCTCTGCGTCGGCCTCGGCCTCCGCCTCGCCGGCGGCACTGGTCTGCCCGCAGGGACCCAAGCCCACCACCAAGAAGGACCACTGGGCATCGGCTCCGACCAGCACGCTCGATGCCGGGAAGACGTACACGATGACCTTGGACACCAACTGCGGCAAGGTAGTGATTCAACTCGATCAAGCTGGCGCCCCGCAGACTGCTGCGTCTGAGGTGTTCCTCGCCGATCAGGGCTACTACAACCTCGCTGACTGTTTCCGGCTCACCACCGCAGGCATCTTCGTCGTGCAATGCGGCAGCCCGACCAACGACGCCCAGAACGGCCCCGGCTACACCGTTCCTGACGAAAACCTGCCAACCAATGGCACTAACGACTATCCCGCCGGTACGGTTGCCATGGCGAACGCTGGCCCCGGTACCGCGGGTAGCCAGTTCTTCATCGTTTACAAGGACACAACACTGCCCCCGAGCTACACGATTTGGGGCAAGGTCGTATCCGGTCTTGATGTCATCACCAAGGTTGCAAATGTAGGTGTCCAGGGTGGCGGCGGCGACGGTAAGCCCGCCCAGCCATTCATCATCACGAAAGCCACGACCGCAAAGTCTGGCTGAGGAGTGAACCATGAGTAACGATGAGAGCACCACGAGCGAGAGCACCACGAGCGAGCACACCACCGCGGCTGACGCCGAGACACTGCCTGTCGCGCCTGATACCGCGGCGATCGGCGAGATCGATGCCGATCTCGAGGCCGAACTCGAGGCCGACTCCGAGGTTGAGCCCGATGCCAACGAGAACCTCGAGTTCGCAAACGTGATCGAGGTCGCCTACGCCTCCGGCGCTGCCGAGGAGGAGTGGGAGTTGGATCCGGAATTCGATGAGATTCCCGCCGCACCCGAGACCTCAGTCGAGGCACCCGCAGTCGAGGCACCCGCAGTCGAGCTCGATGAAATCCAGGAAGCCGCTCGGGAAGTAGTTGCCGCAGAAGGCGTCCTTGTCGAACTCCTCAACGAGGAAGTGGCCCTCGAAGCCGTTGTTGCCGAACTCATTGCCGATGGCACCGCTGCTGATAGCGCTGAACTCATCGCTGCCACTGCAGAGCTAGCCGCGACCGAACACGCCGTAGAAGAAGCTGTACTCGAAGCCGTAGTAGCTGAACTCGTACTCGAGGAACTCGTCCTCGAAGAGCTCATCGTCGAGGAGTTGGCCGTTGCTGCCACTATCGACGGCGCCCAGATTGTTGCCGATGTCGAGTCTGCGCCCAACGTCGACGACACCGCCGACGTTGCTGGAGCAACCGAAACCGTTCTCAGCGCCGACACCAACAGCGATGACGAAGTGGCGAGCACGAGCGAAAGCCCGGCCGAAAGCGTGACTCCCCCGAGCCCCGCTGCCGCTGATTCTGCAGACTCTGCTTCTGCCGCTGATTCTGCTTCTGCTTCTGCTTCTGCCGCTGCCTCTGCCTCGGGCGCTCCGAAGCCGGGTCCACGACCAAGCCCGGCCATCTTGGCTGGATCCGTTCGCCCTGCACCACCGGTTGCGTCCCAGCCGGTCATACCAGCACCTGAGCCGGTCTCGGAATCAACCAAGTTCGGCCGGATTTCCGCCGATGGCATTGTTGCCCTAGTCCTGGGCGATGGCAGCGAAGTCACGGTCGGCAACTGGGCCGCTGGCACCCCCGAGGAAGGCCTCGCCTTCTTCGCCCGCAAGTACGACGACTTGAGCGCTGAGCTCGATCTCGCCAGCCGTCGTATCGGCGAGGGTAAGTCGGCCACCGAACAGACCACCGCGCTGATCACCCGTGCTCGCGAAGCAATCGCAGCTCCCGCCATGGTCGGTGACATCGCCTCGCTGAGCACTCGAGTCGATCAACTCGACGAGTTGATCGAAGAACGTCGCAAGGCGATCGCGGAGGAAAGAGCAGCCGCCAAAGCCGCAGCACTGGCCGCACGCGAAGCCATCGTCGCCGAGTCCGAGGGGCTGGCCGAATCGACGTCGTGGAAGTCAACCGGCGAGCGCTTCAAGGCGCTGCTCGACGACTGGAAGGCAGCCCCCCGGGCCGACCGCACCAGCGAGCAAGCCCTGTGGAAGCGCTTTAGCCATGCCCGATCCCAGTTCGACAAGCAGCGCCGGCAGTACTTCGCGAAACTCGATAGCGAGCGCAGCGAGGCACGCCAGGTTAAGGAAGCACTCGTCGCCGAGGCCGAGGAGCTCAAGTCGTCGACCGACTGGGGAGTCACTGCCGGTGCCTACCGTGCGCTGATGGTTCGATGGAAGGAATCCGGACGCGCGAGCAAGGAAGAAGAGGACACCCTCTGGAACGCCTTCCGCGGCGCACAGGACACCTTCTTTGCGGCTCGCACTGCGGCGTTATCGCAGCGCGATGCTGGCTTCACCGAAAACCTTGCCAGCAAGCAAGCCCTGCTCGCCGAGGCTGAGGCGATTGATCCGAGCAACCTCAAGGCTGCCAAGGCAACCCTGCGTTCGATCCAAGAACGCTGGGAGAAGATCGGCCACGTTCCGCGCAATGACAAGGAGCGGATCGAAGGCAGACTTCGCAAGGTAGAAGAGAGCCTGCGCCAGGGCGAGCAGGATCAGTGGCGACGCAGCAACCCCGAAGCCAAGGCACGCGCTGATGCAACTGTTGCGCAGTTCCAAGGATCCCTCGACAAACTCGAGGCGCAGCGAGCAAAGGCAGAGGCGGCCGGAGATGCTCGCAAGGTGCAGGAAACTGACACCCGCATCACCACGACCCGAGCCCTGCTCGATGCGGCCCAACGCGCGGCCACTGAGTTCGCCGGCTGATCCCGGCGAATTCGAGGTCACACTCGATAGACGTCGAAGACCCCTTCGACCCCGCGAACTGTGTTGAGTACTTGACCCAGGTGGGCAGCGTCTGCCATCTCGAAAGTGAAGCGCGAGAGGGCAATACGGTCGCGCGTTGTGCTCACCGAGGCTGACAAGATGTTGACATGCTGGTCCGACAGCGCCCTTGTAACGTCGGATAGCAGACGCGAGCGATCCAACGCCTCAACCTGAATGTTGACCAAGAAAACACTGGTGGATTTCGGTGCCCACGACACCGGCACGATGCGGTCGGGCTCAAGTCGCAACTGGTCGGCATTCACGCAGTCAGTGCGGTGTACCGAAACTCCGTTGCCGCGAGTAACAAAGCCCAGCACCGCATCTCCAGGCACAGGCGTGCAGCAACGCGCCAACTTCACCCAAACGTCGTCGTCGCCGTTGACCACGATGCCGGGGTCACCTTGTGGCCGCGCCTTGCCCGATGCCACCCGAGTCGGGTTGATCGCTTCAGCGAGATCCTCGGTTGCGCCATCGGCTCCGCCGTGGGCCTGCATGAGGCGCTGTACGACACTGGTCGCGGTGACTTTGCCCTCGCCAACAGCGACATAGAGCGCTGTGACGTCCGCGTAGTGCATATCGGCGAGCAGCGCTTGAAGTGACGAGGTCGAAAAGAGCCGAGCCATGGGGAGTCCGGCCTTGCGCATCGCTCTGGTCAGCGCATCCTTACCTGCCTCGACCGATTCCTCACGGCGCTCCTTGGAGAACCAGGCCTTGATCTTGGATCGGGCGCGCGGACTCTGTGCGAACTGCAGCCAGTCGCGCGAGGGTGCAGCGTTCTCAGCCTTTGAGGTGAATACCTCAACCACATCACCGGATGTGAGGGCGGACTCAAGTGGCACGAGCTTGCCGTTGACTCGCGCACCGACACAGCGGTGTCCGACCTCGGTGTGCACCGCATAGGCAAAGTCAATCGATGTGGCACCGCCGGGCAGCGCTACAACGTCGCCCTTGGGCGTGAAGACGAACACCTCGGTAGAACCAAGGTCGTAACGAAGCGCATCGAGGAAATCGTCGGGATCCTCGGTTTCGCGCTGCCATTCCAGAAGTTGACGCAGCCAACCCATGTCGTCGGGGCCCGACTTGCCGCCTACTGTCCCCTGCTTGTAACGCCAGTGCGCAGCCACGCCGTACTCTGCGGCGCGGTGCATGTCCATCGTGCGAATCTGCATCTCTACGGGCTTGCCTCCCGGCCCGATCACGGTCGTGTGCAACGACTGATACATGTTGAACTTCGGCATCGCGATGAAGTCCTTGAACCGCCCAGGGACTGGATTCCACCTGGCGTGGATGATGCCCAAGACGGCGTAACAGTCGCGGACATCCTCGACCGTGATACGTATTCCTACGAGGTCATAGATGTCGGCGAAGTCACGACCGCGCACGATCATCTTCTGATAGACGGAGTAGTAATGCTTGGGTCGACCCGTGACCGTGGCCTTGATCTTCGCTTCGCGGAGATCGGCCTCTACAGCGTCGGTGACCTCCCCCAGATAACTATCGCGCTCGGGTGCACGGGTACCCACTAGACGGGCGATTTCGTCGTACATCTTGGGATACAACGCTGCGAACGAGAGATCCTCGAGTTCCCACTTCATGGTGTTCATACCTAGGCGATGCGCGAGTGGAGCGTAGATCTCCAGCGTTTCGCGAGCCTTCGACTCTTGCTTCTCGATGGGCATCCAGTGCAACGTGCGCATGTTGTGCAATCGGTCAGCCAACTTGATGACGAGTACGCGGATGTCGCGGGCCATCGCGATAACCATCTTGCGCACAGTCTCGGCTGCAGTGGCCTGGCCGTACTTAACCTTGTCGAGTTTGGTGACACCATCGACCAGCGAAGCGACCTCATCACCGAAGTCCTCGCGCAGGGCGTCAAGGGAGTATTCGGTGTCTTCAATTGTGTCGTGCAGTAGGGCCGCTGCCAGGGTGGGCGGCGTCATCCCGAGCTCGGCCAAGATCATCGCCACCGCAAGCGGGTGAGTGATGTAGGGCTCACCCGAGCGTCGACGTTGATCGCGATGCAAATACAGCGCGCGCTCGTACGCCTGCTCCAAGATCTTAAGATCAGCCTTGGGGTGATAGGTACGAACCAGGCGGAACAACGGTTCGAGTTCAGGGAAGGTGCTAGCTCGTCCATTACCGCGCCAAGGCGTAATCCTGGGCAGAATCGAACGGCGGCTGGTGGCAGCGACAGCAGGCGAATAGAGCGAAGTGACGCTCTGCGGGACAGGCACGGACGCGCCCTGTACCTCGACTACATCGTCGGTCACTGTGCTCCCCCTAGGCCTGCGGGCTGCTGTGACGTCTGAGTCTACGTTCCCACCGGCGGCGCAACGAATCAGACCGCGCGCAGAGCCAGCACGGGAAGATCCATGAGTCGGCTGCGACCACCTAGAACCGAGATCTCGAGCAAAGCCATCAACGCCACCACGTTGCCGCCAGCTGTGGTCAGTAGTGCTGATGCCGCCCCTGCTGTGCCACCAGTGGCTAGGACATCGTCGACCAGGAGCACGCGTTGGCCGGGACGCACTGCGTCGATCTGAAGTTCCAACGTAGCGGTGCCGTACTCGAGGTCGTAGGTGACCGCATGTACCTGCCCTGGGAGCTTGCCTTGCTTGCGCACCGGGATGAAACCGATCCCCCGAGCAGCAGCAAGGGCAGCCCCGAGCATGAATCCACGAGCCTCAATACCAGCTACGACGTCAAAATCGTCCAGAGCTGCTCCGAGCAACGCGGCATTCATCCCATCGACGACGTTGCCGATGCCGAGCGGGTGCGCAAGCAGCGGATTGATGTCGCGAAAGTGCACACCAGCGGTTGGCCAGTCGACTATGACCCGAATGTGCTCATCGAGAAAGGATTCGAGTTCGGTCACAACTACTTCTTGCGCCGACTTCGACTCGAGTTTTTCGGCTGCTGACGCGGGCCGGTTGCGACGATCCCATGGTTGAGCAGGGCTGCCGTCGTAGTGTCGGACCCCTGCTCGTCGGTGTCGGATTCGAGCAACGCCGTACCACCAGCACCCTTGCGCGCTGCGTTCTTGTTCTTGTCCGAACCCGATCTACGTGCCTGAACGCGAGAGGCAAGCGCCTTCATCTCCGGACGGCGCTCCTGCAGCTGGCAGGCAACCGGCGTCGCGATGAAGATCGACGAGTAAGTACCGGCTGCGGTACCCACAAACAGAGCGAGTGCCAAGTCCTTCAACGTTCCGGCGCCCAAGAACCCAACGCCGATAACCAGAATCGAGGCCACTGGCAGCAGCGCCACGACTGAGGTGTTGATCGAACGCACCAGGGTCTGGTTGAGCGCCAGGTTGGCGGCCTCGCTGTAGGTCATCCGGTTTCCCGACGTGATGCCCTTGGTGTTCTCGCGCACCTTGTCGAACACCACCACGGTGTCGTAGAGCGAGAAACCTAAGATGGTCAAGACCCCGATCACCGTCGCTGGCGTGATCTCAAATCCAGTGAGTGCGTAGATCCCGACGGTGATCAACAAGTCGTGGATAAGCGCGACTAGAGCGGCCACTGCGAGTCGCCACTCGAAGTACGCCGACAGGAAGATCACCACTAATACAAGGAATACCACCAACCCTTGCGCTGCACGTTTCGAGATCTCAGCACCCCAGGTAGGTCCAATCAGTGTCACGCCAATCTCGCCCTGGGACACACCCAGATCCTTCGAGAGTTGCGCGGTGACCGCCGCCGACTCCTTCGGGGTCAGTGCCGGTGTCTGAATGCGGATCTTGTCTGCACCGACCTGCGTGACGATCGGATCTGTGATGCCCGCGGTCTTGGCAGAGGTACGAGCCTGCTCAACAGTTGACTGACTCGGCGGGATGGTGAACTCCGAGCCGCCTTTGAACTCAATACCCATGTTGAGACCGCGACCGAAAAGGCCGACGAGAGCGAGTACGAGGAAGATGCCCGAGATCGCGTACCAGCGACGGCGGTTGCGGATGAAGTCGTAGGAGACCTCACCGCTGTAGAGCTTGTGGGCCAGGGTGCCTAGCGAGGACATCAGGACTCCTTCGCGGCGCGAGTAGCGGCCACAGTGGTTCGACTTTCGGCAGGTGCCGCAGGGGAAACCCCAAGACGGTTCGGTGATAGCCCGGTCCATGGCTTACCCGAGGTAAACCACGCTGTGCGCATCAACACCGAGACGAGTGGTCGCGTGAACAGGAACGCGACGACGATGTCGACGATTGTGGTCAGCCCCAGGGTGAAAGCGAAGCCGCGCACACTGCCGACCGACAAGAAGTACAGGACTACCGCGGCTAGGAATGAGACGAAGTCGGCGGCCAGAATCGTGCGTCGAGCTCGAATCCAGCCCGCATCTCCGGCAGCACGAAGACTGCGACCTTCTCTGATCTCATCTCGCATACGTTCGAAGTAGACAACGAATGAGTCGGCGGTTATACCGATCGCGACGATCGCACCGGCAACGCCGGCAAGAGACAGGGTAAAGCCCAACTGGCGACCCAGAATCACGAACAGGCTGTAGGTGATTGCGGCGGCGACAAGTAGCGAGGCAACTGCAACCAAGCCCAGCGCCCGGTAGTAGATCACTAGGTACACGACGACGAGCAATAGCCCGAGCAGACCGGCGGTGATACCGGCGGTGAGCTGATCTTGACCCAAAGTTGGTGACAGCTGCTGCACCGACGACGGGGTAAGTGACACCGGCAGTGAGCCGTACTTCAAGACGTTGGCAAGGGCCTTGGCCTGATCAGCTGTGAACGAACCCGTGATGACGGCGCTGCCACCCAGAATCGGGCTGCTCACCGACGGAGCTGACTGCACCAAACCATCGAGTGTGATGGCGAACTGGTTCTCTGGCGGCTGCTTGCTCGACAGCGATGTGGTGGTGTCGGCGAACTGCTTGGCACCGTCAGAGGTGAAGGTGAGGTTGACCTCCCACCCACCGCCGTTTTGCGAAAGACCAGCAGAAGCACCTGAAATCTCAACGCCCTGCACAGCGGCGGGCGAGAGCAGGTACTTGACCGAACCATCGGTGGAACAGGTGACTAGAAACTTCTTGGGATCGTTTGGCCCGCCCTTGGTCGCACCTGGGGTAGAGCAGTCCAGGTTGCCGAAGGCAGCCTTAAGCGCGGCGTCGTTTTTGGCTGACTGGATCGGCGGATTGCCGCCAACCGAGGTGACACCACCAACGGTGGTCGTGGTGACCGATGACGCTGACGGAGAGGCCGCTGACGGAGAGGGAGACGGAGATGCACTGCTGTCAGCCGCCGGACGAAGTCCGCCCGTCACTGCCGCGCCGTTGCTCGACGCCGTGGCTGATGCGGTCCCGCCGGCCGATGCAGATACCGATGCTGACGGCGCGGGGGAACCAGAGAGCGAGGAGGACGCTGAAGGCTTGGGTGATCCACTACCACTGGGCGAGGGAGTCACGATCGGCTGCGGAGTGCCGTAGTCGATGTTGAGTACTGGTCGGAAATCCAACTTGGCAGTGGTCGAGAGCGAGTCCAAGATCGCCTGGTTGGTAACCCCAGGAATCGAGACGATGATGCTCGCGTTCTGTCCGCTGCCCTGGGTGGTGACCTCAGATTCGGCTACGCCGAAGCCATCGACACGCTGCCGGATGATTTCCACGGCCTGCTTGAGCTGGTCATCTTGGATCTGCGCTCCGTCGGTAGAGACCGGCGTCAGGATTACTTGAGTTCCACCGCGCAGATCAAGCCCAAGCTTGGGTGCGCGCGGGGTGGGCACGAAGGCCCACGCAAGTAGCGCCAGCAGAATCAGACCGAGAATCATGAGCGTGCGCCCAGGACTCGCGCTCGTCTTAGTCGGTGCGGCCACCGTGGTGTCTCCTGGTCGTCCTACATGCGGCAGCAGCCGCACACGGGATAGTCGTGCCCGCCGGGTGCGGGACCTCCCCAGACGGCCAGGCTGGCCGTCCACAACGCGAAAGGGTTACCCCTCTCAGACGAGTCAGCAACGGGTGATGTTCCCGTGCTCACGCGACTTGAGAAGTATGTCGGACCGAAGCCCGCTTACCGGCCCTGGGTTGACCCGTTCGGGTGGCGTGTCGTTACCGAGAGCAACTTTCGGGCTCTCTCAAGGACACGCAGAGTGGTCAGCCTTCGGCGAGTTCGGAGCGCGACGCGCCGCCGGACGCCGTGTCTGATGACTCGTCCGCTGGGGTCGAGTCGACGATCTTCGCGATGGCCGCTGACATAACCCGGATGCGAACGCCTGGAGCAACTTCCAGCGACACCTGATCGTCGGCAATCGACACAATTAGTCCAAAGATGCCCGAAGTGGTCATGACGTCAAGGCCCGGCGCAAGGCGTGCGTTGAGCGCACGCTGCTGGGCCTGACGCGTGCGCGCAGGACGCAGCACGAGGAAGTAGAACATCGCGATGACGATGATGACGGGCAGGAATGTTCCCAACGGAGGCACGAGAAGTCCTTGACTGACGAGGAATGGGTCACTTGCAGTCTAGGCCGGATCAGCCCCGAGGGAACCTGCCTGGCCCGGTCATTCTTGCTCTAAGTCGGATCCGGTCTCTGCCTCAAGCGGCAAGGTTGCCGCAGCGAACGGGGTCCCTGGCGCCGGCGTGAGGCCGAGATGCTGCCAGGCAGCGGGAGTCGCGACACGACCTCGCGGTGTCCGCGCTAGGAACCCAGACCGCACCAGGAACGGCTCACACACGGTCTCAACTGTCTCGGATTCCTCGCCAACCGCCACGGCCAAAGTCGACAGGCCGACAGGTCCGCCACCAAAGCGCCGCAGCAGGGCGTCGAGTACCGCTCGGTCGAGGCGATCCAGCCCAATCTCATCGACCTCGTATAGCTCAAGTGCCGCGCGGGCCAACGCGAGGTCAACATTGCCGTCGGCCTTCACCTGCGCGTAGTCGCGTACACGACGCAACAACCGGTTGGCCACGCGTGGTGTGCCTCTGCTGCGTTTGGCGATCTCAGCAGCAGCGTCAGGAGCGAGTGGGACGCCTAGGAGAGCGGCGCTGCGCACCAAGATCGCGTGGATGTCGTCGGCCTCATAGAAGTCCATGTGCGCGGTAAAGCCGAACCGATCGCGAAGCGGCCCGGGTAGCAGGCCGGCGCGAGTGGTGGCACCGACCAGCGTGAACGGTGGAAGTTCAAGCGGAATCGCAGTAGCCCCAGGGCCTTTGCCCACGATGATGTCGACTCGGAAGTCCTCCATCGCGAGGTAGAGCATCTCCTCGGCCATCCGCGACATGCGGTGAATCTCGTCGAGGAACAGGACCTCACCGGGAACCAGGCTCGACAGCACCGCCGCCAAATCCCCCGCGTGCTGGAGGGCTGGCCCACTCGTGATCCGCAGCGGCATCCCCAACTCCGCGGCGATGATCATCGACAGCGTGGTCTTGCCGAGACCAGGTGGGCCAGCGAGCAGAACGTGATCAGCTGCCCGGCCGCGAGCCGATGATGCAGCCAGCACGAGCCCAAGCTGATCCTTGACCCGCTGCTGGCCGATGAATGCGTCGAGTGTGCGCGGACGCAAGGCACCTTCGACGAGCATGTCGTCGCCATCCGCGTTCGCATCGACCAGCCGGTTCGACTCGTCGTCGGGGTTGGGTTCGAAGTTGTGGAGGTTATCGACGCTCATCCGCGGTCCAAGGACCGCAACGCGGCACGAAGTGCGGTGGCCACATCGGAGTCGGGATCGATGTCCTCGGCCACCGCGGCTACCGCAGCATCAGCCTCACGTGGATTCCAGCCGAGCCCGACCAGCGCGCTGTGCACCTGGCCCTGCCAGACCGGGCCCGTCGACGATATGCCACCGCCCAGATTGGTCGAAGCTGCCGAGTGCGGCGCGCCGAGACGGTCCTTGAGTTCGAGCACAAGACGCTGCGCACCCTTACGGCCTACTCCCGAAACGCGCATGAGCGCTGGCACATCGTCGGTGGCAACGGCTCGGCGCAGGTCATCGGGACGATGCACCGCGAGAAGAGACTGGGCCAGACGCGGACCCACTCCGGTGACGGTTTGCAGGATCTCGAAAACCTCGCGCTCATCGGAATCGGCGAAGCCGAACAGCGTGAGCGAATCCTCACGAACGATCAGGGACGCGGCTAACATCGCCTGCTGGCCGACCCGCAGGTCGGCCAAAGTGCCTGGGGCACAGTGCAATTCGAAGCCGATCCCACCAACGTCAACGACAGCAGTCGAACCGGTAAGCACCGCGACCGAGCCACGGACATAGGAAATCATCGGGCACCCCGCACAGCGACAATCCGAGCGGCGGCGGGCTGGCCGGGTGCGCGAGGAAGTGACCGCGGAATTCGCGACTGCGGTGCAGCCGCCGCTGCCGCGGCCAGCCGAGCGGAACTATCACCGCGCCACAGATGGCAGATCGCCAGCGCCAATGCGTCGGCTGCGTCGGCGGGTTTGGGGATCTCGGTCAAGCCGAGGAGTCGAGCGACCATTGCGCCCACTTGGTCTTTGTCGGCGCGACCGTTGCCAGTAACGGCAGCCTTGACCTCACTCGGCGTATGCAACATGACGGGTATTCCGCGACGGGCCGCACACGTGATCGCCACCGCGCCTGCTTGGGCGGTACCCATGACGGTGCGCACGTTGTGTTGGCTAAACACCCGCTCTACCGCCACCGCATCGGGACGGACAGCGTCCAAAACGGCCTCAATGCCTTCCTCCAAGGACAACAACCGACGCGCCAGGTCATCGTGCGGATCGGTGCGAACTACCTCAACGCGGACCAAGGTGAGACGGCGGCCGGGTGCGCCATCGACGACACCGATGCCACACCGGGTCAGGCCAGGGTCGACTCCAAGCACGCGCATTTGTCCGTGCGTCCCTCCGTAGTACCGAACAGGTGTTCGGATCGTACGTGACGCCGGACGGGGACGGACAGCCGCCACGCCGATACGGTTGAAACCACCGATCAGGCGTCGAGAGCTGCCAGAACCTCGTCGGAAATGTCGAAGTTCGAGAAGACGTTCTGTACGTCGTCGCTGTCCTCGAGCGCGTCGATGAGCTTGAACACCTTACGAGCGGTGTCCTCGTCGACCTCGACATGAAGACTCGGCAGGAACGACGTGTCGGCCGACTCGTAGTCGATGCCAGCCTCCTGCAGAGCGGTTCGTACGGCTACGACATCGCCAGCGGCAGAGACCACTTCGTAGGATTCACCAAGATCGTTGACCTCTTCGGCGCCAGCCTCTAGGACTGCCATCAAGATGTCGTCCTCGCTGAGGCCGTTCTTCCCAACGATCACCACGCCCTTGCGTGAGAACAGATACGAGACGGACCCAGGGTCGGCCATCGAGCCACCGTTGCGAGTCATGGCCACCCGCACGTCGGAGGCCGCGCGATTGCGATTATCGGTGAGGCACTCAATCAGCACGGCTACACCGTTGGGGCCATAGCCCTCGTACATGATGGTCTGATATTCGGCTCCACCAGCCTCAACACCTGATCCGCGCTTGTGTGCGCGGTCGATATTGTCGTTGGGAACCGAGTTCTTCTTAGCCTTGTAGATCGCGTCGTACAACGTGGGGTTGGCGTCTGGATCGCCCCCACCGGTGCGCGCAGCCACCTCAATGTTCTTGATCAGCTTGGCGAAGAGTTTGCTTCGCTTGGCATCAACCACAGCCTTCTTGTGCTTGGTTGTCGCCCACTTGGAGTGGCCGCTCATGCCTGCTCTCTCACCATCTCAACGAAGTACTCATGGACACGCAGATCACCCGTCAACTCTGGGTGGAACGACGTCGCGAGCAGATGACCCTGCTGCACGGCCACGATCCTACCGGGGACCCCATGCTCGGTCACGGTTCCTAGAACTGTCACCGCGTCGCCGACCTGTTCAACCCAGGGAGCTCGGATGAAAACGGCATGAAATGGACGATCACCGAAGGTAGCGGCAGTCATGTGCAAGTTAGTCTCGAAAGAATCGACCTGGCGACCGAATGCATTGCGTCGCACCGTGACATCAAGGCCGCCGATGGTCTCTTGATCCGGACGGCCACCTTCGATGCGATCCGCGAGCATAATCATCCCGGCACACGACCCGTAAACAGGCATCCCCGAGGCGACTCGAGCCCGCAGTGGGTCCATGAGCCCCCAACGCAGCGCCAGATTGCTCATCGTGGTCGACTCGCCCCCTGGCACGACCAATGCGTCTACCTGATCGAGATCCTCGACCGACCGCACACGTAAAGCCACTGCACCCGAAGCGGTGAGCGCCGCCTCGTGCTCACGTACATCACCTTGGAGGGCGAGAACCCCGATCCTCGGGGTCGTGCTCACCAGCCGCGGTCTTCCAGGCGGTGGTGGACCGGAATATCGGCGACATTGATACCGACCATGGCCTCACCGAGACCACGACTCACCTTGGCGAGTACGTCGGGGTTATCGAAGTGCAGGGTGGCCTGCACAATGGCGTTAGCTCGCTTGACGGGGTCACCGCTCTTGAAGATGCCAGATCCGACGAACACGCCCTCGGCGCCCAACTGCATCATCATCGCGGCATCGGCCGGAGTTGCGATACCGCCGGCGGTGAACATGACCACCGGAAGTTTGCCGTTCTCCGCGACCTGCACCACTAAGTCGTACGGGGCCTGCAACTCCTTGGCCGCGACGTACAACTCGTCCTTGGACATCGAGGTCAACCGGCGGATCTCGCCGCCGATCTTGCGCATGTGGGTGGTGGCGTTCGAGACATCGCCGGTACCGGCTTCACCCTTAGAGCGGATCATCGCCGCGCCTTCGGAGATCCGACGCAGCGCCTCACCGAGGTTGGTGGCACCGCACACGAACGGAACGGTGAAGGCCCACTTGTTGATGTGGTTGGCGTAGTCGGCTGGGGTAAGAACTTCGGACTCGTCGATGTAATCGACTCCAAGGCTCTGAAGGATCTGCGCCTCAGCGAAGTGACCGATACGCGCCTTGGCCATCACGGGGATCGAGACGCTGGCGATGATGCTGTCGATCATGTCCGGATCGCTCATCCGAGACACTCCGCCTTGGGCGCGGATGTCAGCGGGCACTCGTTCAAGGGCCATGACGGCCACCGCACCGGCATCCTCAGCGATCTTCGCCTGGTCAGCGGTGACGACGTCCATAATGACGCCGCCCTTGAGCATCTCGGCCATTCCGCGCTTCACGCGGGAGGTACCAGTCTCGGGAGCGGGGGTGGACTCGGGCTGCGACGACATGACAAAACCTCAGCGACACGTTGGGTGACAGACGCGCCGGATGCGCGTTGTCGTAGGCAGTTTACCTAACAAGGGTCAATCTGCCGCCTAGCCCCCTTTCAGACGACGTGAGCAGGGGTCTTCTTGTTGAGCAGAGCCACCCAGACCTGACCCGGCGCAAACGTGACAACAGTGCCGTCGGCTCCGGTGAAAGTGGTTCCGCCGGTGAGGATTGGCCTCGACCACGTGACCGGATACACCAACCCGTCGCGTAGGACCAGACCTTTGCCAGTGCCTACTGTGACGAGCATTGGGGTACGGCCACCGAACTTGTCGCCGAACCCGCTGTCGTACTGCTTGACGTACTGAATGACCACCGTGGTCGCATGCTGCGTCCCACCCTCGGTCGCACGCGCCGGCTTGCCGTTGAGCCTGATGTCGAAGTTCTTGTGGGCGGTGTTCCAGGTGAACTTTGCCGACGAGCCGGGGTAAGTCGCGGTCACCGACTTCACTGGGCTGCCGCCCGCCGGCGCATCGACGCTGAACTGAAAACCAATGTCAGCCGCACCTGAAGCGTTCGGTGCTCGAGTCATGATCACTGCCGGTCGTCCCATGAAGTTATAAGGGGCTCGACGAGAGTGGTCACGGAACCAGCCTTTGCCGCCCGCATCACCGGAGACGTCGTAGATCGACGCTTTGGCCAGCAACGGATGCAACTTGTGCTGCGAGCCGGAGTAGCCGAAGGCCGGCTTGCCGAATTGCGCCAGCAGGTCGATATCGGAGATGCGCGCGCTACGTGCGGGACCAATGACCGAGGGAAGGTCAGTGGAGAACACGGCGGCGAGCCGAGTCAGGCCGTATTCGACTTCCTCGATGTAGACAAGGTCTGCCTTGGTCAAACCGCTGTGCGGCTGCGCATTTGGCGTGTTATCGAACTTCACGATGAGGACCGGCTTGCCGAGCCCGCCTGGGCGCCCGGAGAACGGTGAATCGGTAGATGGCGCGGGCGTGGTCGGGCTGGGAGTGTCCGACGGACTGGAAGGCTGAGAAGACTGACTTTGAGTCGGGCTCGCCGCACTGTTCGAGGAAGACGCGGGTGGATTCGGAGCCGAGGAACTGCACCCGGTGAGTACCAGCGCACAGCAGAGCGCTGGCCCAGCTCCAACAATTGCCAACCGCTGTGTGCGCACTAATTCCGCCCTCTCCGATCATGACGACGACCTATTCGGCGGTCATACCCGAGCCTAAGCCTGACTTCGACCTACATGCCCGCCAGGCTCGGCGGCGGAGTGTCGTCGAAGTCGATCGTCGCTGGCAACGGCGTGTGCCCTGCCAGGCGGAAGTACCGCGAGACCCGCTTCCGGCGCAATTGGACGCATGATCGGACCACGTCGTTATGAAAACGACGCGCAAGTTCCACTCTGCGGCAAGCGACAGCCATCTCGCCAATGAGTTGCTCGACCAAAACCTGGTTCGGTCCGGCTGCCTCCCGAATTTCGTCGACGACCTCACCGCCATCGAACACCGCATTGATCGTTCGGGTCAGATCGCTCTCAACAAGCGACCGCTGCGCGTCGTCGTCCGGATCAGCGATGAGCGCCTCTTGGGCCGCCGCCGACAACACAAGTGAGGAGGCCGGGTCAAGGAAACCAGACGAGGCGATGTCTTGGGCAGCAGCAACCCGACGAATCAGTTGGGCATCTAGAGCCGCATGCGCTGTCTCGATTCGGTGGTGTAACCGATCGAGTCGACCCGCGGTCGATGACAGGTAGACGACGATGACACCGAGCAACACGACCACGAGCAAAATGTTGGTCAACGAATCCATCATTCGCCCCCGTCATCTCTATCGCGTCGGGAAAGCCGGCCGATCACCTGACCGCGAAGGTCTTCGGTGACACGCTCCCCCGTGACTGTGACCGATTCATAGACCTCGACCACCCTGCTCGCCACGCTCTGCCAGTCAAACTCCTGCGCGCGCCGCAAACCTTCGACAGAAAGGTCAGCGCGCTCCGCAGCGTCGTGGAGAAGCCGGGATGCCACCCTGGCTAAGTCGATTGCGTCCTCGTTGGCGAACAAGGCGCCCGCTGTGCCGTCGGCGACAACCTGCCTGAAGGCCTCGATATCGCTTGCCAATACAGGGGTTCCACTTGCCATCGCTTCGAGCAGCACAATGCCAAAGCTCTCTCCGCCGGTATTGGGCGCAACGTAGATATCGGCCGACACAAACGCACGGGCTTTGTCTTCTTCACTGATCAGCCCGAGGAACTCGACCCGCGCATCGATATCAGGCGCTAGTCGTGAGCGAAAGTCGTTGATGTCGCCTGGGCCTGCCACCAGCAAACGCACTCGCGGATGCTGTTCAGCGATGGCGGGTAACGCCTCAAGCAACAACTGCAGCCCCTTGCGTGGCTCGTCCATGCGACCGATGAAGAACAACGTGGCGCCATCGGGCATCCACCCTTCAAGGGGCTCAACGCCTCCGAAAGCGGAACAGTCGACACCGTTGGGAATCAAGACCGCATCACCGCCCATGTGCTCGACAAGCGTCTGCCGTGCAGCCTCACTGACAGCCATGCGAGCCGATACCTTCTCGAGTGCAGTCTGCGCCAATGGATACATGGCCGACAGCGCTCGCGAGCGTTCCATCGACGAATGCCACGTTGCCACCATCGGCCCTCGAGCCGACCAACACGACAACACAGACACACTCGGAGACATCGGCTCGTGGATGTGTAAGACATCGAAGTCGCCTTCGCGCAACCACTTTCGGACGCGTCGCGCCGCGATAGGTCCGAAATTGACCTTGGCCCGTGATCCGTTGTAGGACAGACTGATTGGACGCCCAGACGACACGACGTAGTCGGGTAGTTCGGAGTCGTCATCGGCTGGAGCGAGGACACTGACCTCGTGTCCGAGCCGTAGCAGCGCTACGGCAAGATCCCGCACGTGCACCTGAACACCGCCAGGTGTACTCCAGTCATAGGGGCACACAATTCCGACTCTCACGGGCCCTCCCCCCCGGCTCGAGCTGGTGTCACGTAGCTCATTCGCTGGCAACTCTCGTGGGATCGAGATCGTCCACCCATACTCGTTGCATCATGTGCCAGTCAGCTGGGTGCTCCCCGATGATCTCCTCAAAGCGGTCGGCCACCTTTTGGGTAACCTCTCGTACCTGCAAGAGCCTGCGTCCGTCAGCAGGCACCTCGATGCGCGGGTAAAAGCGCACCCAGTTACGACCATCCTCGTAGTACATCGCCGTGGGTAACAGCACCGCTCCAGTGTCTACGGCCAGGGCCGCGGGACCCGGTGGGAACCTGGCCTCTGCACCGAAGAAGTTGACGCTGATCGCACCGCGACTGAGATCGCGATCGGCGACCAGCGCAATCAGCCGGCCCTGCTCAATCCTGTTGAGCAAGTATGGATATGGCGGTACGCCGCCGGTGAGTGGAATCACGTCGATACCACGGGCAAGACGAACGTCGAGGAACTTCTGGAAGAGTTCTTCTGGCTCAAGCCGCTCAGCAACCGTGGTGACGACGCTGTGAACCGTAGATACCCACACACCCGCGTGATCCCAGTTGCCCATATGCGGTGTGACGATGACGACACCCTTACCCTCGGCGAGTGCCTCCACCAGAAACGGTTCGCCGACGACGCCCATCTTCGATCGGATGTCGTCATCGGTCCAACTCGGCAGGCGGAACACCTCACACCAATAACGCAAGTACGAATGCATAGCGACACGAGTGAGCTTTCGCAGGTCTGCATCACTAACCTCTGGGCCGACTACTCGTCGCAAGTTGCTCTGCAACCGCAGCACATCCTTGGCCTGCCGCGAGTACAGGACGTCGGCTATGAAGCTGAACAGCGCGTACGCCATCCACTCTGGCAGAAGTCGCACCAACTTCCAGGCCGCGCCGAACACCAGAGTTATGAATCGATCCTTGCGACTGCTCATGAATCCCCGCCACGAGGGTCATTGGCGTCCTGCGCTTCGCCATCGGCTGGCACCGATCGCAGCGACGTACGCACATGCCACATGCGCTGGATCACGGTGACCCAAATCAGCACGGCTAGCAGCCACAAGGCAGCCGGTAAGACATACGGAACACCCAGGCCGTAGAGCGCCGCGGCAGCAAGGGTCACCATGACCCGTTCGGCGCGCTCGGCAATGCCCACATTGCATGCGACGCCGATACTTTCGGCCCGAGCCTTCGCATACGACACGGCGCCGCCGCCGACGACGCACGCAAGAGCCGCTGCAGCCGTGAGTTGGTCGCCAGCATGCACGAAGCCCAAGAGCAGCCCACCGAAGAGTGCTCCATCAGCTACTCGATCGAGAGTGGAATCGAGGAAGGCACCCCATGGGCCGGAGCGACCCGACATCCGTGCCATCGTGCCGTCGAGTAGATCGAACGATACGAAGAGCGCAATGAGTAACGAGCCGATGAACCATTTCTCATGCGGGTAGAAGTACAGAGCGGCGGCGCAGGTCGCGAAGGTCCCGACCAATGTGACCATGTCCGGTGAAATGTGCAGGCGCAGACACACCCGAGCAACGGGGTCAACGAAGATGCCCGAGAATCGACGAGCCGCATTGTTGTTCAACATGATGTGCTGAGCGTATCGACGATCAGCGGCTGGAAGGTCGCTGGTGGAGCAGTTGGGCACTGATTCGATCCATTGTGCCGTTCGCATCACTAGCGGAACCGGGAGATACTGACGTATGCCACTCACCAGGTCGTCGGAGACAAACGAGTGGGATCTCGCAGAGTCAAGCCCTGAACAATTACGCAACGTCGTCCTAGTCGGCCCCACAGGTTCGGGCAAGACCACATTGCTGCGACACATCTTGGCCTACGCAAGCTCAGCTTCCACTGCTGATGCAGCCTTCGCCGAACTCGCCAATAAGACCATAGAACCGACCACTCGCCTTGCCGTACACACGGTCATCAACGCCAGCACACGCATCAATTTCATCGACACACCTGGCGCGGCGGATTTCGCTGGCGAGCCGCGCGCTGCACTGCGCGCCGCTGACGCTGCGCTCTTCGTGTTCTCCGCAGTCGATGGCATCGACGCCGCGGCAGCCTTCCTTTGGGACGAATGCGCGGGTGCCGAGATTCCTCGCGCAGTCGTGGTGACGCACCTGGATCTGGAAGCGGCCGACTTCGATGCGATCGTTGCCATCTGTCAGCGGCTGTTCGGAGATGAAGTAGTGCCGCTTCACCTGCCCATGCACGCAGATGACGGCTCGGCAGCAGGGTTGATCGACCTGCTCCGCCAGCAGGTCGCCGACTACTCAACCGGAGCCCGACTCGACCGTGCTCCCGACCCTGAACATGGCTCTCTCGTCGAAGACGCACGCATGGCGCTGATCGAAGCGATCCTCGCCGATAGCGACGAAGAGGATTTACTCGATACCTACGTCGATGACGAAGATCCAGATATTGACCTGCTGACCGCGAGCCTTCGGACATCGGTAGCTCGTGGTGCCATCACCCCGATCCTCGCAACTGCAGCCACCCCAATGGGTTTCGGTATTTCCGAAATCCTCGCTCTCATCACAACCTCATTCCCGGCTCCAGGAAACTACCGGCTCCCCTACGTCACTGACTCATCAGGCGAACCGATTGAGCCGCTCGCCGGAGATTCCGGCGGCGACCTTTGCGCGCAGATCATCCAGACCCGACTCGGAGTCGACGGTCAACAATCGTCGATCGCTCGCATCTTCAGCGGCACGTTGGTGTCTGGCACCGACATTGCCCTTTCGGGTGTTCGAGGCGCGAACGCAATCACGGCGGCTACCACCGACTTCGACACGACCGCGCATGTTGGATCGATCACCGGGGAGCACGTCGTCGCTGATGCCACGGCAGGCGACATCGTCTCGATCACTGGGCTTGACACCGCCCGCCCCGGTGACACGATCTCAAGCCTTGAAGTGCCCATGCGGGTGGAGCCTTGGCTGCTCCCCGAACCGACGCTTCCGGTGACTTTGGTATTCGCCACTGCCGTCGATAGTTCGCTGTCCGCACTGGTCGCTTCGCTTGCGTCGTCGGATCTGACCATCCGACACGACTTCGCGCTCGAGACAAACGACCACATCATCTGGACGCTAACCGACTCACACCTGCAGGCATTCCTCGCTGACCTCACTGATCTCGTCGGCAGCAAGGTCGACGCCCTGCCACTGCGGTTGTCGTTACGCGAGACCCTCAGCAGCCTTGGGCGGGGCACTGCATACCGAACCGCCGATGCACCTGATAGCGGTGTGATGTGCGTAATCGAGGCAGCGCCGTTGCCGGCCGGCTCGGGCTTGGATTTCGTTGATGCGCGGCCAATTTCGGCGGCAGACGACGACACGGCGGCGGACCTCGAGATCGGGATCCGTCGACAACTCGCACTCGGGCTCGCTGCCGGATACCCAGTGGTCGACCTCAGAGTCACACTCATCGAGTCGAGGTCGACCTCTGACTCTGGCGCAGCGGGCGATTGGGTACGGGCTGGCGCCGACGCAATCCGCTCGGCCGCGGCTGCCACAACAGTCACGCTGCTCGAGCCGGTTGACCTCGTGACTGTGGTGGTCGCCGATGAGTACGTGGCAGCGGTGGTAGCCGATCTCACCAGGCGACGTGGGCTCGTCACCGCCAACGACTCACTCGGCACTGGGCGCAGCAGCGTGACAGCCGAGGTGCCGCAACTACACCTTGGAAAGTACTCAGTGGACCTTCGATCCGTGGCCTACGGCACCGAGTCGTTCACGCGTGTCTACCTTCGCCATCAGCCGATGCCAGCGCAGTTGGCAGCCCAGGTGCAAGCGGAGTCACGCGCTAGGTAGGAGCTCGCCCGCTACATCCGACACGCTGGTGTACCGCCAGGAAGGCGGTGCCGGTTGGCAGCAACGAGGGCATAAATCCCAGTAGACAGAAGCGATATCGGCGGTACATCGGCGATACGCCCCAGAGTGAGCGCGGCAATTCCACTAAGCCCACCTCGATCTTGGCCACCACGACGAAGTAGCGCAGACACCGCTCTTGCCCCGTCACGTCGTCCCAGCGACGGAGCCGAGGGAACAGCGACCCACTGGATGCGGTCGCGACATTGCTGCTCGGTAAGAGCAAGAGACGCCAGGTTGGTCCGTTGATATGGCACCACTGCAAAACTCCCGGGAAACGCAGCTTCAAGCCAGCGAACGCTGGTGGTGCAGAAGGAACAATCACCGTCGAAGATCAGCAGCGGTTGCGGGCTACCAGAAGGTGAACGCTGGCTCGCTCGCTCACTCCGTCTCACGACATTCACCAACCGGCGGCGATGATGTCGCGAGTGTCGACCAGCAGTTGCGGCATGGTCTTGGTGCCGCTAACCACAGGCATGAAGTTCGTGTCGCCGCCCCACCGGGGAACAACATGCTGGTGTAGGTGTCCGGCAATACCGGCTCCAGCAACCGATCCCTGGTTGAGACCGATATTGAATCCTTGAGCCCCAGAAACTTCGCGCAACGTGCGCATCGAGTGCTGCGTGAACTCACCGACCTCGGCCACCTCGTCAGTGGTGAGGTCGGTGTAATCAGGCACGTGCCGATACGGGCAGACCATGAGATGGCCGGTGTTGTACGGGTAGAGGTTGAGCACTGCATAGACCAACTCGCCGCGTGCCACGACCAGGGTGTCGTCGCCCATTGAAGGTGCGAAACAGAACGGGCATTCATCGCCGGAATCTGTATGGCTGGGCTTGTTCTCGCCCTTGAGATAGGCCATGCGATGCGGGCCCCACAATCGATTCCAAGCATCTGATGCTGGCATGACTACACCTGTGCCCTGCTCGCGATCGCCGCAGCGATCTCGGCGATTGCGTCGTCAATCGACACACCATTCTTCTGCGTGCCATCGCGATATCGAAACGACACTGCTTCGGCAGCGACATCCTCATCGCCAGCGATCAACATGTACGGGATCTTCTGCTTCTGCGCGTTTCGGATCTTCTTCTGCATGCGATCGTCTGACGTATCGACCTCCACCCGGACCCCAGCCGCCTCGAGGCGCTTAGCGACGTCGAGAAGGTAGTCGGAGTGACCATCGGTGATCGGGATGCCGATGACCTGAACAGGTGCGAGCCACACCGGGAAAGCGCCGGCGTAATGCTCGAGCAAGACCGCGAAGAATCGCTCGATTGAGCCGAAGAGCGCGCGGTGGATCATTACTGGCCGCTGCCGCGAACCATCAGCTGCGGTGTATTCAAGTTCAAAACGATTGGGCAGGTTGAAGTCAACCTGGATGGTCGACATCTGCCAGGTACGTCCGATGGCATCGCGTGCCTGCACCGAGATCTTCGGGCCGTAGAACGCGGCGCCCCCCGGATCGGGCACGAGTTCCAGACCGCTGGATTCGGCAGCCTCCTGCAAGGCCGCAGTGGCGGTCTCCCAGTCTGCGTCGTCACCGATCGACTTAGCTGGGTCGCGAGTGGAGAGCTCAAGGTAGAAGTCATCGAGCCCATAATCGCGCAGCAGGCCAAGTACGAACTCGAGCAACGACTTGAGTTCGTCCTGCATCTGATCGGGCGTGCAGTAGATGTGCGCGTCGTCCTGGGTGAACCCTCGAGCGCGGGTCAGGCCATGGACTACACCTGACTTCTCGTAGCGGTAGACCGTGCCAAACTCGAACAGCCGCAGTGGCAATTCTCGGTATGAGCGTCCACGTGCGCTGAAGATCAGGTTGTGCATCGGGCAGTTCATAGGCTTGAGGTAGTACTGCTGGCCGGTTCGGCGAACCTCACCATCAGGGCCGATCTCCGCGTCAAGATGCATGGGTGGGTACATGCCCTCCGCGTACCACTGCAGATGACCAGAGGTCTCGAACAACTGGCCCTTGGTCAGGTGAGGCGTGTAAACAAAACGGTACCCCGAGTTTTCATGGCGGATTCGCGAGTAGTCCTCCATGGCTCGACGGACCACACCACCCTTGGGGTGGAACACCGCAAGCCCCGACCCGATCTCGTCGGGGAAACTGAACAGATCAAGCTCAGTACCTAACCTGCGGTGATCGCGCTTCTCGGCCTCCTCGAGGAAGGCAAGGTGAGCTTTCAATGCATCACGGCTCTCCCAGGCGGTGCCGTAGATGCGCTGAAGCATGGGATTCTTCTCGCTGCCACGCCAGTACGCGGCCGCTGATCGCATCAGCTTGAACGCGGGAATCATCCGCGTACTGGGCACATGCGGACCACGGCAGAGATCGCGCCACACGGTATCGCCGGACTTATTGTCAATGTTGTCGTAGATGGTGAGTTCGGCGCCGCCTACCTCCATCACGTCGAGGAGTTCCTCGTCCGAGGTTGACCCACCCTTGAGCCCGATGAGTTCGAGTTTGTACGGTTCGAGCGCCAGTTCGACGCGAGCATCATCTTCAGTGATGACACGACGCGAGAAGCGCTGCCCCGACTTGATGATGTCTTGCATGCGCTTCTCGAGGCCGGCAATGTCATCGGGCGTGAAGGGGCGAGCAACATCGAAGTCGTAGTAGAAGCCATCGCGGATGGGCGGGCCAATGCCGAGCTTGGCCTCAGGGAACATTTGTTGAACGGCCTGAGCGAGTACGTGAGCAGTGGAGTGCCGGATCACTGCGCGTCCGTCGTCGGAATCGGCGCCAACGCCCTCGATCACGTCGCCTTCGGCGATGACGTAGGACAAGTCGCGCAATTCGCCACCGACTCGGACAACAACCACTGACCGATCGGGGAAGAGTTCAGCTGCCGTGGTGCCGCCGTCTACTGTGCGGTCTTCGAGGTCTCCATCGAGCGGGCGAACAGTAATGCGTGGCACTGAGAACTCCGTAGGGTCGTGATCGGCCGTGACGAAGGGTCGATCGCTTGTGGTTTGACGGGTACGAGGCGTCAAACTCGGTCACCGAGATCGTACCGGGGCTTCGACAGCGACGAGTGAACGACAGACGCCCTAAGGGCGAATGATCTATCGCAATCTGGTCAGATCAGTGCCCGAATCCAACCCGGTACAACGACCCACCGGACGACACGGCATAGATCTCCTGATCGTCATCGACGCCAAACGCAGTGATTCCAACGATGGCCCTGGGCGAACTCACGATGCCGTCGCGATAGGACCATGCCCGGTTCGTGATGTAGTCGGCGAACAGGTACTGCCCGCGCGCCCGTGGATACCTCGATCCGCGATACACGTACCCACCAATTATCGCCTCACCCGACAACCGTGATCGGCACCCGGTCACGTGGTCGGGGTGACACAGCTCGATGGTTGGGGTGAGGTACGCCGTTCCTGCGGCGCAATGTGCCGGCAAGAAACTGTGCCGGCCCTCCCAACATGGCCACCCGAAGTTGGCGCCAGGTGAACGCGTGGAGGTCACTGCGTTTATCTCCTCGTAACGATGCTGCCCCACATCGCCGATCCACTGGGTACCCGTTCCCGTGTCGAATGACCAGCGCCAGGGATTTCGCAACCCCAACATCCAAATCTCCCGACGGGCAGATGATGAATGGGCGAACGGGTTGCTTGATGGGATGCAGTAGGTGCGCGCGCTGCAACGCACGTCCAGACGAAGCATCTTGCCCAACAGGGATCGCGCATTAGCCGCGTTAGCACCGGCGCTCCCACCACCATCGCCAGTACCCAGATACAGGTAGCCGTCAGGCCCGAACGCGATGTCGCCGCCGTTGTGGTTGGTGTGCCCTGGATGCGCAATCACCAGAACCACGTGGCGAGTTCGTGCTGATACAGACCCTGATCCCGCCGAGGTGGCCCGGAACCGGGCGAGTACTAGTGCGCCGTCGTCTCTGGTGTAGGTCACCCAGAGCAAATGCGAGGTCGAGAAGTCGCTGGCAAACGCAAGACCGAGCAGGCCCTGCTCTCCCCCGACGCTGCGCACGATGGCACGGATATCGAGGTAGGTGCCGATTATCCGACCGCCGGAGACCACCCGGATCCGGCCCGCCTTCTCCACGACGAATAGCCGTGACCTTCCGTCATTCGCGCTGCGCACCAGCACCGGGTGAGTCAGGCCCGAGAGCATCCGCGTGAACGTCGCTGACACTGGCGGGATTGTGGCTGCGGGGGTGAGGATCCGAGCCTCGGCCACTGAACCCTGACCAACCGTGCCCAACAAACCAACCGTGCCCAACAACACGGCCAGAATGAGCACCAACAACCAGTCGATCCCCCGACACCGCGTCACCACGTTTGCGACTCTATGTCGACACTGTTTGAGGTGGCCCCCCCGATTGCACGCGTAGGACCGAACGGACGATGCGCCAGGTCATCGCTGCAGAGATCTGTCTCCCTGCCCACCAATGCGCGAGACCGGCGGGCCCAACTCAAGGGCTTGCAGCAACCAATTCCCGACCTGGTTCAGGTCGACGAAATCGCCTGGTACGAAACCCGTTCCGGAGGTGGTTGGCTGATCCGCTCGCGCGAAGGAGTCAACACATAGTGATGCGGCGGTCACCTAGCGGGACTTTTGCTCTGCGTTCGCCGAACCAGGCTCAAGTAATCCTCTACAGACACCTGGATCTGACCCTGGCTCTGGCTCTTCATCACCTGGTGCGGAATTGTCCGCTATATCGCTGCGTATCCATCACGGATGCCGGGTGCTCAACCTAGGCAAGATGTGAGGAGACGCCATGTGGCGTCCTGGCATGCTCGGCTCAAGCACCCCCGCCCCAACCGGTCGCCGTGGGCGACCCGCAAATCTCGAGTGGGCAGGCTTGCCACGGTTGGATGCACGCTTGCGAGCGGTGGCGTTTACCGTCGTAGCGACCATGGTCGCCTCCGTGGGGGCAGTGACCTTCGCAGCCCCAGCGCAGGCCGGTCCCCAATCATCACTCGTGACGAACTGTGCCGATACTGGAGCAGGCTCATTGCGCGCTGTCGTGGGCGCGGTGTCGGCGGGTACGACCATTACGTTCAATGTGAGCTGCACGACGATCTACTTGTACACGACGTTGGAGTTGACCAAGAACGTCACGATCGCTGGACCGACAACCCTGGATGTGGCGATCGATGGCTCCCATGAGCCGGTCAATACGGGTGTAAGTGGTCATCACGAGAACATGATGTGGATCGATCCTGGTGTCAGCGCAACGTTGACGAACCTCACCTTCCAAAACGGTGACGGCGCGCTGGGCGGTGCCATCAACGTGCGGGGTGGCACATTGTCATCCGCGTACACAAATCTTCGGGTTGAGAATTCGACCTTCAGGAGCAATAGCGCAGCATATGGTGGTGCTATTGATTCGGCTGATGGTGGGTACGACAACAACGATGCCTATTACCCGTGGGCACTTTCGACCGAAATATATGCGAATCTGACTGTCATAAATTCCACGTTCGCGAATAACGCTGCCGACTACGAGGGGGCGGCAATCGACCACGGTGACAACGGTGGTTATGGAACATTGACGGTCTTGGGTTCAACGTTCACGGGTAATCACGCTGGGTTTGGTGTGATCGATAACAGCGACGATGGCGGTCATACTGATGCCTACGTGGGTGGATCAGTATTCGCCAAGCAGACCACTGGAACGACCGGGTTCGCGCCACTGAGCTGGGGCGCGGTTCTTCCGGTCGATCTGGGTTACAACATTTCTGACGATGCCTCGTTCGGGTTCACCGCTATAGGGAGTGTGAACTCGTCCACGACGATCGCCGCCTCGTTGGGCGCGCTCGCCGACAATGGTGGTAGCACGTTGACAGTGCTGCCGTCATCGTCGAGCCCCGCTGTCGGAGCGATCCCGGCGAGCACGAGCGTGAGCATTCCGGCGAATCCCGGCGTTTCCAGTTCGTGGTCCTACCAGTTGTGTTCCCGTACAGATCAACGTGGAGTTATCACCGGTGGTAACGGCCGCTGCACGATGGGCGCGGTCGAGGTAGCGGCGAAGACGAGTGTCACGGTGACTGCTTCTTCGCCATCCTCGGTGAACTCCTCCACATCGGTTCCAGCAGTGGAGTACACCACCTCACCACCGACAGTTGCTAGTGACTGGTCCACGGCGCCGACCTGTGCTGTGTACACGTCGGCAAGTTCGTATGTGACCGCGTTGACAGGCGCACAACCAGCTGGCACGTACGTGACCCACTGTTCGGGTGGCACGTCCTCAGCCTACAACCCGACCTCGTCTGTGAATGGCACGCTGACAGTGACGCAGGCCAGCGCAGCAAAGACGAATGTCGTTGTGACTGCTGACAATGCATCAATTACGTATGGCGATTCGATTCCCTCGATTGGCTACACAACCTCACCATCGACTGTCGCTGGCGATTGGACGATCGAGCCGTCGTGTGCGGTGTATGACTCGTTGGATAACGCGATGTCCGGCACTTTGGATGCTGGACCGTATGTGACCCACTGTTCGGGTGGATCCTCCACCGGGTACACGCCCACGTCGTACGTGAATGGCACGTTCACGGTCAACCAGGCCGCATCGCTGGTGACTGTGGACTGCGGTTCGGTGTCGTTGACCTACACGGGATCAGCGCTAACTCCATGCGCTGCGTCGGTCACAGGTGCAGGTGGTTTGAGTCAGACTGGTCTGAGTGTCGATTCCTACACCAACAACATCAATGTGAGCGTGAGTCCCGGAATTGCTTCCGGCTCCTACACCTACCCAGGCGACGCGAACCACACTGCGTCGGCGTTGGCGAGTGGCACATTCACGATCGTCAGGATAACCACGACCGTCAGTGTCTCCAATATGCCGAGCACTCCTGCGGTCGGCGATACGTTCATCGCGACCTTCACCTACGCAGGTGACGGGGTCGCATCCCTGACTGGCTCGACGCCGACGGTGTGCACGATCGCTGGTCTGGTCGTGACCTTCACCGGTGTGGGCACGTGCACACTGACAGCATCAGCAACCAGCGGCACCACTTATGACGCGGCTACGGGGTCTGCTCAGAACGTCGTTGTGGGCCAGGCCACCTTGTATGTGGTTCCTGATGCGCAGTCGGTGACTTACGGGGATGCGGCGCCCGCGTACTCGTTGAAGTACTACGCGGACTCGGATCACACAAGTGAGGTCGTGAGCCCATCGTTGACTACG